>Ga0209226_10000096_pt1 | contig 59777 bp, 49 predicted proteins | sample BarGraNGADG00212_2_FD_184497 | JGI IMG/M metagenome (GOLD analysis project Ga0209226, IMG submission 184497) | Arctic peat soil microbial communities from Barrow, Alaska, USA - Barrow Graham LP Ref core NGADG0011-212 (SPAdes) (version 2) | ecosystem: Environmental > Terrestrial > Soil >...
TTCATACGAAGTCAATGCAGTACTATCAGTTCCAATCGCACCATAATGGAATTGAAATAATGAGTAAGCGCAAAACTCGTTCATTCGATTTTAAGGCGTTCCAATCGCACCATAATGGAATTGAAATAAATATCAACATCAGGAGAATGCATATAGTCATAAGTGTTCCAATCGCACCATAATGGAATTGAAATAAAAGAGTATTGTCATTCATGTAATCAATATCCATGTTCCAATCGCACCATAATGGAATTGAAATACAATATCTGTTCGAGTAATTCTTTTGCCTCCTTGTTCCAATCGCACCATAATGGAATTGAAATAAATTAAATAAGGTTGCTGTTATTAATGATTTGCGCAGTTCCAATCGCACCATAATGGAATTGAAATTGCAGTCCTTGCCCTTGTAGCCTCATCAAAAGCACGTTCCAATCGCACCATAATGGAATTGAAATAAATTAAATAAGGTTGCTGTTATTAATGATTTGCGCAGTTCCAATCGCACCATAATGGAATTGAAATGAGAGATTCTATATAGGAAGCGGAGTGCATATTTAGTTCCAATCGCACCATAATGGAATTGAAATATGATTCTAGTGGTAAATTATATTATGCAAAAACGGGTTCCAATCGCACCATAATGGAATTGAAATGTTATAAGTACTTCCTGATGTAAATGTTTGATATAAAGTTCCAATCGCACCATAATGGAATTGAAATTACATAGACATTGAACATGATTTCCTGTGAAAACAGTTCCAATCGCACCATAATGGAATTGAAATTGAGCAAAGAGACAGAACTAATAAAGGAACTGATAGTTCCAATCGCACCATAATGGAATTGAAATTAATCATGGCTGACGGCACGACAATATATCACGTTCAGTTCCAATCGCACCATAATGGAATTGAAATATTACCATATCAATGCTCTGCCATCTCAAATGGTCTGTTCCAATCGCACCATAATGGAATTGAAATAATGGTATCAGTCATCTGCCGGATATGCTCAAGGTGTTCCAATCGCACCATAATGGAATTGAAATTTTAATGCCATAAGGATTAAACCTGTTGATTGAGTACCGTTCCAATCGCACCATAATGGAATTGAAATACAGTTAACATGTCGCGTATCGCCTTTAATAAATGGGTTCCAATCGCACCATAATGGAATTGAAATGGGTAATTCAATTCATGACTGCACGATAACTAACTGTGGTTCCAATCGCACCATAATGGAATTGAAATTATAATGAAATGACAGAGATTAATTATGTTACGGAGTTCCAATCGCACCATAATGGAATTGAAATTATAAAGTTCATACGAAGTCAATGCAGTACTATCAGTTCCAATCGCACCATAATGGAATTGAAATAATGAGTAAGCGCAAAACTCGTTCATTCGATTTTAAGGCGTTCCAATCGCACCATAATGGAATTGAAATTAATCATGGCTGACGGCACGACAATATATCACGTTCAGTTCCAATCGCACCATAATGGAATTGAAATCGCAGTGAACGTTTCATTACACCACGACCAAAAGCAGGTTCCAATCGCACCATAATGGAATTGAAATAAAGAACCTGAGGAGATTTATATTCGTTTGGGTGAAGTTCCAATCGCACCATAATGGAATTGAAATAACACAGTCTGCAAGAAAGGCAAGTAAACTCTCACTAGTTCCAATCGCACCATAATGGAATTGAAATTAATCATGGCTGACGGCACGACAATATATCACGTTCAGTTCCAATCGCACCATAATGGAATTGAAATCGCAGTGAACGTTTCATTACACCACGACCAGAAGCAGGTTCCAATCGCACCATAATGGAATTGAAATAAAGCAAATGTAATGACCTTATCCGGGAACTTTGCAGTTCCAATCGCACCATAATGGAATTGAAATTCGTGTGCAACCGCATGTACTGTTACTGTGCCATTGTTCCAATCGCACCATAATGGAATTGAAATGTCGGATTGGTGTTCATCCAGATTGGACAAGTCTTAGTTCCAATCGCACCATAATGGAATTGAAATATAAATCTCTGTTCGGGGACCTGAACCATTCCATGCCGTTCCAATCGCACCATAATGGAATTGAAATAACATGGATGTACCGCTTGTTGCTATGGGATTACAAAGTTCCAATCGCACCATAATGGAATTGAAATGTCGGATTGGTGTTCATCCAGATTGGACAAGTCTTAGTTCCAATCGCACCATAATGGAATTGAAATGTATTAGTGTAACAAAATTCACCTGTTGTTGTGCTCAATATATCAAAGATACAAAGTGAAAGCAATTCACAACACTAGAAATGTATTACCCGTGATTTTCTAAATGCATATTATTTCCGATACCAATATCACAATCATCGTCATTTAATAATGTAAGGCCACGCCATGGCATGACCCTACAGGTTAATAAACCTGTTGATAAATTTTCATTTCAGAGCACCACAATTATTTTCACCCTGTTTTTATTATATTTGTTCTTCAAAAATCTTTGAAAATAATCCTGATATAATGAAGGCCCTGGTTCTTGAAAAATATAAAGAACTCGTTTATAAAGATGTTCCCGATCCTGTTATAAAGACTAATGAAGTACTCGTCAGGGTTATGGCCTGTGGAATCTGCGGATCTGATGTGCATGGACTGGATGGCAGTACAGGACGGAGAATCCCCCCGATAATAATGGGGCATGAGGCTTCAGGTGTTATTATAAAAATTGGAGAAGATGTAATTGGCTGGAAATCAGGAGACAGGGTTACATTTGATTCAACAGTTTATCCGCTTAACGATTGGTTTACACTCGAAGGGATGTATAATTTGAGCGACAATCGTGAGGTTCTCGGAGTATCTCCGGGGAACTACAAAAGAGATGGGGGATTCGCCGAATTTATTGCCATTCCTCAGCATATTCTGTATAAAATTCCGGAAAAAGTTTCTTTCGAACAGGCAGCTATGGTGGAGGCTGTCGCCGTTGCTCTTCATTCGATAAATATCTCAGGAATCAGAACAGGAGATAATTGTGTTGTTGTGGGGGGTGGCATGATAGGTATTTTTATATTGAAACTTCTAAAAATATCGGGAGCTTCAAAGATTATACTGATTGATGTTAACCCAAAACGACTGGAACTGGCAGCAAAATCGGGCGCAGATCACGTTTTTAATTCTGCTGCAGAAAATCTTGAAGAAAAGATAGTTGAGCTCACAAATAAGCGGGGAGCGGATATCTCTTTTGAAGCAGTTGGTAAAAGTGAATCAGTGAATATCGCAATTGATGTTCTCAGGAAAGGCGGAAAGACTGTATTAGTCGGGAATGTTTCTCCTAAAGTTGATTTTCCTCTTCAAAAAGTTGTCACCAGGGAATTGAAAGTGCTTGGAAGTTGCGCTATAAGGGGTGAATATGAGGTTGTACTTAATCTTCTGGAAAAAGGAAAGATTAGTGTCGACGATCAGATTTCAGCTATTGCACCGCTTTCAGAAGGTGCTTTCTGGTTTGACAAACTTTACAGAAAGGAAGAGAATCTGAACAAAATTATTCTTATTCCATAATTTTGATAAATGGCTGAAAGGATTTATAACATATCAATTGCAGGATGCAGTAAGGTAGCCCATCTGCATGCAAAAGCAATTCAGAGTATTCCGAATGCTAAGCTGGCAGGGGTTTGGAACAGAACGTACCGGAAAGCAAAAGATTTTGCGGATGCCTACAATACAAAGGCATATTCAGATATATCAGAGATGGTAAATGATAACAAATCAGACCTCGTAATTGTCTGTACTGCTCATCCGTACCATAAACAACCTGCAATTGAGGCAGCTTTAGCAGGTGCTAATGTGCTGGTCGAAAAACCACTTGCCTCGAAACTTCAGGAGTGCGATGATATCATTAAAACCTGTAAAGAAAAAAATGTCAGGTTGGGCGTAATAAGTCAACGCAGATGGTATGAACCGGTAATAAGAGTTAAAAAGGCAATTGAACAGGGAAAAATCGGGAAACCGGTTCTTGCAACTGTTACATTGCTGGGTTGGCGCGATAAGGCTTACTACGACTCTGATGATTGGCGGGGCAAGTGGAAAACTGAAGGTGGTGGCGTCCTCGTAAACCAGTCTCCCCACCAACTGGATATTCTTTTATGGTACATGGGGGAAATTGATGAGGTTTATGGTATCTGGAGGAACCTGAATCACCCTTATATAGAGGTAGATGATACAGCTTTAGCTATTGTGAAATTTAAAAGTGGCGCAATAGGAAATATACTTGTCAGTAACTCCCAGAAACCTGGTTTTTACGGAAAGGTACATGTGCATGGTGAAAATGGTGCATCTGCTGGAGTGCAAACCGATGGCGGGGCAATGTTCATCGCCGGAAGGACAGGTGTTGCCGAACCTCCGGTAAATGATCTGTGGACAATCCCGGGCGAGGAAAATCTTTTACAGCAATGGATAATTCAGGATACTGAGACTTTTAATAATTGCGATCCTACAGTCAGGTATATGCAATTCCAGATAGAAGATTTTATTTATTCAATCGGGCATGGGACTGAACCAGCTGTAACAGGAGAGGATGGTCGGAGAACAGTTGAGCTTTTCTCTGCAATCTATCGTTCCGCTCGTGATAATGTACCTGTTAAATTTCCGTTGAAACATGAACAAGGTTTTGATGGAAGAGGAAGTGACAAAATCACGCGAAGCGGGGACAAAAGTAAAGAATAACGATAAACTAAACGAGCAACAAGTAACCAGCACCTAGCAACCAGTAACTTTAAAATCTGCGATTTATGCCTCTGATAATTGTTATAATCGGAATCTGTCTTCTGCTTTTCCTGATACTGGTTGCAAAGTTTAATTCTTTTTTGTCTTTTGTAATAGTCGCTCTTACTGTTGGTCTCGCTGAAGGAATGTCACTTGATAAAACTATTATTTCTATTGAGAATGGCATTGGCACTACAATGGGCTTTATTGTATTGATACTTGGTTTCGGTTCAATGCTAGGCAAACTTGTTTCAGAAAGTGGAGCAGCACAGAAAATAACATCTCGCCTGATTAATGCCTTCGGTATAAAACATATTCAGCTGGCTCTAATGCTGACAGGTTTTATAGTAGGTATTTCATTGTTTTATGATGTGGGTTTTTTTATTATGATCCCTCTGATATTTACTGTAGCTGCTTCGACTGGACTACCCTTACTTTATGTTGGTTTACCCATGCTGGCAGCCCTTTCAGTTACTCACGGTTATTTACCTCCGCATCCGGCACCTACAGCGATTGTGGGAATGTTCCATGCAGATCTTGGAAAAACTTTAATCTATGGAATAATCGTTGCCCTTCCGGCAATATTTATATCCGGACCTTTTCTCTCAAAAGCATTAAGTAAAATAGAGGCCAAACCTTTGAAGGAATTTCTCAACACAAGACCTTTAACTGATGAGGAGATGCCTGGATTCTGGGTAAGTTTTTTCTCAGCCCTATTGCCGGTTATCATTATTAGTATTGCAACAATAGCTACGTTCTTGCTTCCTGAAGCCAATCCAGTCAGAAAAGCGCTCGGATGGGTGGGAAATCCGGTTTTTGCAATGCTTATTTCCGTTTTGTTTGCTGTTTATACACTTGGTATTGCAAGAGGACGGAAAATACCTGACATTATGAATTCTCTTGCACACTCTGTAACCAGTATTACAATGATTATGCTTCTTATTGCCGGGGCGGGAGCACTGAAACAGGTACTGGTTGACGGGGGCGTAAGCACCTATATAGGCGAATTGCTCAGGCAGTCTTCTCTCTCTCCTTTGTTTCTCGGCTGGCTCATTGCGACCATACTGCGATTTTGTGTAGGTTCAGCCACCGTTGCCGGGATTACTACCGCTGGAATTGTTCTTCCTCTTGTTACAGGTGGTGCTGTAAAACCCGAATTAATGGTACTCGCAATCGGTTCAGGAAGTCTTATGTTCGGACATGTTAATGACGGTGGTTTCTGGCTGTTTAAAGAATACTTCAATTTAAGTATTAAAGATACATTTAAAACATGGGTGGTTATGGAAACCTCAATTGGAATCAGCGGTTTACTGGGAGTATTGGCTCTGAGTCTTTTTGTAAAATGACTTGAAGTCAGAAGTCAGAAGTCAGAAGAGGTACTTGCATCTTACTTCGGACTTCCGGCTTCAAACTGATTAATTTTCAATTTTTTCTTTTAATTTTAAACTTCAGAAAAGAGACTGATTTATCTGAGAATCGATTAGCATGAAGAAGTTACTTTTACTGGTTTTTTTTATACTTATCGTTTACAGGCTTAAAGCTCAGGAAGGGGCACCCTTACTTACTAATTTTAAGGAAAGCATTGAAATTGAAAACCAGAGTTGGACTATCTGTCAGGATGACAATAATGTAATGCTGTTTGCTAACAGACGTGGCATTCTTACTTTTGATGGTCAGGGTTGGAATTTCATCCCGATACCAACAATTCCATATTCGCTTAAATACAGCTCACGGGAAAGAAAGGTTTATGTTGGCGGTGATAATAATTATGGATATCTGGCCAGGGATGATAAGGGTGTGTACAGATACTTTTCAATCTCAGGCGATTCATCATCAATTGGACTTATATCCAGGATAATTCTAACAGACTCAACTATATATTTCTATGGTGAACAAAGTATAAGCAGGCATAATATAAAATCAGAAAAGCTTGAGTTACGACTCAGAGAGAAAGAGAATAAACCATTTACCGGGATGTTTATAACCCCGAAGAATACATTCATAAATGTCTTATCAAAAGGACTTTACAGACTTGAGAGTGATACATTGTTCCCTATTGTTACTGGTTATCTGCTTGAGAACGAGGAGATTCTGTTCGGTCTTCCATACAACAAAAACCTCGTACTATTAGGAAAAAGCAATGGTGAGCTTACTCTTTTCGACGGAATAAAATTTTATAATTATCCGATAAAGGATGACGGCTATCTCAGGCAAAATATTCTTTCTGAAGGATTATTAATATCTGATAGCCTGTATGCATTTTCAACACTTGATGGAGGAGCTCTGGTCGTAGAAAAGAAGAGTGGCAAATTAAAATATGCTATTAATTATGTAAATGGTTTGCCTGATGATGAAATTTTTGCACTGGGGATTGACAATAATCATGGTCTGTGGCTTTCCCATCAATACGGGCTTACACGTGCTGATCTTCGGTTACCCATTGGTAATTTCAGCATTTATCCTGGGCTGAAAGGCAACCTCATAACCTCTCTCTGGCATGACAATGAATTATATGTGGCAACCAGCGAAGGTGTTTTTTATCTTAAAGAAATCAAAAAATATGCCGAGGTTGAAGTGCTTGTTCAAAATGCAGAAGTTGTCAGTAAGACAGAGCAGCCAACTACCCAAAACACACCTCCTCAGCAATTGATGAAGGAACCACAGAAAACCAGAAAAAGTATCTTTGCGAGGATTTTTGGTAAAAAATCTGAACCTCCGGTTACTCAGGAACAGACATTGCATATAATAACCCCTCCTGTTTTAAAACTTCAGGAACCTAAATATTTCAAAAAGATAGCCGGCAGGCTCAAATCAATTAATTATGTCTTTACCAAAGTTGGCGGACTAAATGAGAAATGCAAGCAGATGATATCTGCAGGAAATGAAATTCTAGCCTCAACGAACAAGGGCCTCTATGTTATATCCCGACATATTGCCAAAGCAGTTGTCAGTGACAGATATATAAATAGCTTAAGTTCAGGATCGAATGATAATAAGTACTATGTAGGCACAGCAGATGGCTACTTTTATGTTACACCTGATAAAAGAGGGGGATGGAAAGCTATCTATCCGGATAAACTATTCAATCACCCGATCTATTCAGTTGTATCAACTGATGATAATACTGTATGGGCTGGTAGCGACGATATCGTGTTCAAAATAAGTTTTACAGATGTGTCCTCTTCAGTAAATTCTAAAACGTATAGTATTAAAAGTGATTTGCCTCAGAGATATATTATCAGATATGTTAACGATACAGTTTTTCTATTAACATTATCGGGCGTCAGTTATTTTGACAAAGGTCTTGATTCTTTTAAAGGCTATAAGAAGAAATATACAAATATTGGTTCCAGGATGAAATATGTGTTATCTCAGCCTGAAATTCCCTGGGTAAAAACTGAGGACGAATGGAACAATATCGGTTCTGCAGGAAACATTGCGAATAATGACAAAGCTCTTCTAAAAATATTTGATAATCTGAATTCAATATCTACCGATAAGGATAATATATGGATTGTGAGTGGGGACAATCTTCTTTACAGAATTGTCCGGAATAAAATACCTTCAATAAAAACCGACATTGATCTGTTTATCAGAAGTATCTCCAATGCGAAAGGACTTTATCTCAAACTTTCCGATATCGTATTTGGGAGCGGAGATAATACTGTTTATTTTGATCTTGTGGCACCGGGATATATTAAGCAAAATTCAACTCAGTATCAATATATTGTCGACAATGTAATGACTGAATGGTCGAAGTGGTCGTTCAACAATACGATAAGCCTGATGATCCAGCCCGGTAAATATACACTTCGGGTGAGTGCAAAAGATATTTGGGGTAATGTAAGTGAACCTAAAATTGTTGGATTCACAATTGAAGCACCCTTCACCCAGACAACATTTTTTTATATAATAGTGTTAGGGGCTGCCCTGATTACTATGATTGGAGTAGTAAGATTCAGGGAAAGAAAGCTTAAAAAGGACAAACGAATACTTGAGACAAAGGTAAAGGAGCGTACGGCAAAAATAGAAGCTCAAAAACTTGAGATCACGTCAAGCATAGAATATGCAAGCAGGATACAGATGGCAATGCTTCCTGAGGAAGTCCATTTCAGGGATTCCTTTTCAGATTATTTTGTAATATTCAAGCCCCGCGATATTGTAAGCGGAGATTTTTACTGGATTGGTGAAAATGAAGAAAATATTTTCTTTACAGTTGCAGACTGCACTGGTCATGGTGTCCCGGGTGCCTTTATGAGCGCTCTTGGAATTTCGACTTTAGATGAGATAATCACAAATAATTCCAATCTTAAGGCAAATACTGTGTTAAGTTTGTTACGTGAGAAGATAAAAACATCACTTCACCAGACTGGTAAACAGGGAGAAGCCACCGATGGTATGGATGTGGCTTTCTGTATTCTTCATAAAAACCGGGCGACACTCGAATTTTCAGGGGCTTATAATCCACTCTGCATTTTCAGGGGAGATATTTTCGAAGAATATAGAGCCGACAGGATGCCAATAGGTATTTACTATGGTGAAAAAAATTCATTTACAAATTACGAGATTAAGGTGCAAAAAGGCGATACAATTTACATCTTTTCAGATGGTTTCGCTGATCAATTTGGTGGACCCAGAGGATCAAAATATATGAAATATAATCTAAAGAAACTTCTTTCTGAGATCTATACCAGACCAATGGCCGAACAACGAAAAATCCTGGAGAATGAGTTCGAAAAGTGGAAGGGGTCCGTTGATCAGATCGACGATGTCACAATACTAGGTGTAAGGGTATAGATCATTAATTCGCTATCTTTAACACTTAAACTGAAAAGGAAATGAAAATTAAATTTATAGGTGCTGCAAGGGAGGTAACCGGAAGTAAACATCTTATTATTACAGATTCAGGGAAGAAAATTCTTCTCGATTGTGGTATGTTCCAGGGGAAGGGACTTGAAACTGACGGTATGAACAGGGATCTTATGTTTGACCCGTCTTTAATTGATCATATAATACTCACACATGCCCATATCGATCATGCCGGACTAATTCCTTATGCCTACAAACTGGGATTCAGGGGATCGGTGATCTGTTCAAATGCAACCCGGGATCTATGTGCAATAATGCTTGCCGATTCAGCTTTTATTCAGGAGCATGATACATTGACTTTTAACAAACGCAGAGTTAAAAAGGGACTACCTCGTGTGGAACCTATTTATACACAGGCTGATGCAACAGCCTGTATGAAACTATTTATCGGTGTACCATATGGGATGAACTTCAGGATTGACGAAAACATAAAAGTAAAATTCACTAATACGGGCCATATGCTTGGCAGCGGCGTTGCTAATATTCAGATAATCGAAAATGGTCAGATTAAAAGGATAGCTTATACTGGCGATATAGGTAGGCTTGTTGACCAGATCCTCGCCCCTCCAACGGTATTCCCCCAGGCCGATATCCTCATTACTGAATCAACTTATGGAGACAGGTTACATAACGATTCGGTAGCGGCTGTGGAAGAGCTGTTAAATGTGGTTGTAGATACTTGTGTTAAAAAAGGTGGCAAGCTGATAATCCCTGCTTTTAGTGTTGGACGCACCCAGGAAATTGTTTTTTCCCTTAATAACTTTTTTAATCAGGGCAGGTTACCTAAGATTGATATTTTTGTCGACAGCCCTCTTGCAGTGAACGCAACAGCCGTATTCAGGATGCATCCTGAATGTTTTAATAAAAATTTTAGTGACGTTCTGGAAAAGGATCCTGATCCGTTCGGATTTGATAATCTGTATTATATCAATAAGGTGGAGGATTCAAAAAAGCTTAATGATCATAAAAAACCTTGTGTAATTATTTCTGCATCAGGCATGATGGAGGCAGGACGTGTGAAACATCATCTGGCAAATAATATCTCTGACCCCAAAAACACCATTCTCATTGTTGGATACTGTGCACCAACAACTCTCGGGGCAAGAATCGGAAGAGGAGATAAAGAAGTGTCAATATTCGGAACTGTTTATGTGGTAAAAGCTGAAGTGAAGAAAATCGAATCATTCAGTGGTCATGGTGATTATAAGGAATTGATCAACTTTATAAGTTGCCAGGACAAGAGCGCTCTTGAGAAGATATTTATTGTTCATGGTGAATATGAAACACAGAAAAAGTATGTTTCTACCCTTTTGAATGAAGGGTTCAAAAACATTGAAATACCAGCCAAAGGCCAGGAATACGATTTGTAAGGGGCTTCTGTAATAATCCTTTGTGAGCCTTCGTGCAACCCTTAGTGAACCTTTGTGGTAAAAAGTAATTATTTAAACACAAAGGATCACAAAGTTCAACACAAAGTGGCACAAAGGGGAAAAAGTACAATTATTACATACATAAAATCCCATTACTGGATGTATTTTCTCAATTCTTTTTTCACAGTTTTCCATTCAGGGAAAACTTCAGACAGAAGTTTATAGTATTGTAAACCATGATTGTGGTGTCGAAGGTGGCATAACTCGTGAATAATAACATATTCAATGTACAAATCAGCAAGTTTTATAAGTTCTGTACTTAGTGTTATAATACCTTTATTTGAACAGCTTCCCCACCGTCTCTTCATAGTTCTAATGACCAAACCTTTCGGCTTAAATATTTGATTTTCATATTTTCTGAGAACCTTATTCATTAATTCTGGCAAAATTTTCAAAGCTTCGTTTTTGTACCCTTTGTAAAGAAGGCGTCTCACTGTAATCGGATTATCTGCCTGTTCTAATCCCAACATAATGGTGCCATCATAAAACCTGACAAACGGTTTTTTTGATTTTTCTATCCAGAGAATTGATTCATTTCCCCGGAAAAGATGTACCTCACCTGAAGTATACGACTTCTTGAGTAGACTGTTATTAAGTCTCCTGTAATTGTTGCGATGCTTTAAAACCCATTCGTACTTATTGTTGACAATTCTGCTGATCGTCTTTAGTGAGGTAAGATATGGAACTCTCACAACCACAGATGTATCAGGTAGTATACTGATCCCAATGGTCCTTCTTCCGGAATAAATTACTTTGAATTCTATATCCTCTATTTTGTGAATTTTTTGATCCTGGAACATTAATTTCTAATGATTTTCTGTAAAAATGGTGTCTGAAAAAGATGCAATTTACATAAAATAGGATGGAGATATTATTTTACACCTCCGGCTATTCATTTTGAACTTTTCAGGAGTTAATTTGTTTAATAAGGTGTTAAGTAAAACTTAAAATCTCATTTAGCGGAATAATAGCATGTTATATTTTGTCTAATGATAAAAATAATTCTAATGTTACCCACACTGAAAATGGTTAGTAAATTATTCCAAATAATTTCGTAAGCCATATCTTATCAGGTTAGTAGGTTAGTAGGTTAGTTAAATCAGGGTAGGGTAATATCAACGGGCGGCAGATTATCTGCTGCCCGTTTCTTTTCTCTTATACGGACTGGTGCTGAATTTGGTTTTATCTATTCACTTTTAATGGTCAGAATCGTAATTTCCGGTGGCATCCATATCCTGAATGGAAAAGCCAGAACTCCAAGTCCCCGGTTAACATATTGATACTGATTACCGGTTTTATAAAGACCATTCCAGTGAGGATAAAAATATTTTGCCGGGCTCCATCTGAACTTTTTTGTGATTATTCCCATCTGCATACCATGTGTATGTCCCGATAGAGTAATTCCAATGTCGGTCTTTCCGGTTACTGCCTCAGCCCAATGATTAGGATCGTGAGTGAGAAGTATCTTAAGGTCAACACTGTCAAGTCCTGAAATTGCTTTTGTCAGATTCCCATGAATCATATTTGGATGCCGCCCTTTGGTGATAACACCTATAAGTGCAATTCTTGCCTTTCCTATATTGACTATTTTAAATTCATCGTTTAGAACATGATATCCTGAAGCCTCAATTAATTTATTCATTATCAGTATATTATTCTCCTTATCTGCCTCAGTGAAAAAAGGATCATAGGTTCCGACATCGTGGTTACCTAAAATTGCATAATTGCCATATTTACTCTTGGCTTTATTGAGAATTGTGTCGTATCTTTCAAATTCCCTCCATCCATAGCTGACAAAGTCTCCGGTGTTGAGAATGAGGTCAGGCTTGTTTGTGTTGACCTCATTCATGACCTTTTGTAATAAATTTTTGTGATGATAGAATGTAGTGAGATGCATATCAGATAACTGGATGATTTTCAAACCATCGAGATCTTTATTTAACCCTTTTATGTTTATTGTTACCTCTTCAGTCTTGAAATTAAATCTCCCGTAAAGTGAACTGATAGAAATTATAGTAAGTATTATAAGCATTATAATAAGTCCGGTATTTGTCAGCCACCTTAAATGACCTCCATTTTTTATTCTTATCAATTTGCCTGAGAAGTGCAGAATATTTAATATTACCCTCGGAATAACTACTGCAATTACGATTCCTGTCAGATTCATCATTAACCATACATGCTTTGGGTTGTCAAAAAAGCTTTTGTAAGAAGTCGTTTCAAAAAACAGGATCCAGACCCATAGGCTAAGGATAACATGAATAACCATTGAAATGGAATATTTTGCCTTTGAATCGGTGTAGAAGTGCTGCCGCAGAACTACAGGTGTAAAAATCTCGGTAATGATCAGAACAATCAACAATCCCATTTAGTAGAAATTTAGCAAACAAAAGTAGTCAAATATTAATTATCCCGATTATTCTTACATTAGCAACACCTATATTGTATCATATATACACTTAGCGCTCCTTTATGTTGATCACAAAGGTCAGCACAAAGTAACACAAAGGAATAAAACACCTTAGTTCGGATTAATTCAATGTGATAAATGACAGAAGTAAAATTTTATGACTCGTATTATGTTCCGGATTCGAAGCTGACATATTCAGTTATATCTGCAAAGTTTGAAAATAAATGGATTTTTGTCAGGCACAACCAGCGCAATACTTGGGAAATAGCCGGAGGTCACATTGAGAAAGGAGAAAGTTCATTCGTGGCAGCAGGAAGGGAATTAATGGAAGAAACAGGTGCAGTTGCCTTCAGTCTGCATTGTATTGCGACATATTCCGTCATAATTGACGGAGATACAGGCTGGGGGAGGCTATACTTTGCAGAAGTTTCTGAGATTGGTCCGATATCTGATATTTCGGAAATCGCTGAAATCGTTTTATCCGATCATCTGCCTGAAAATCTTACTCATCCTGATATCCAGCCGCATCTTTTTCATAAGATAATTGAATATATAAATATAAAAAAGGAATAAAAATATTCCGGTGCTCTGCACCTTAGAATTTATTTTCCAAATTTTTTTCTACAAATATTTCGCAGCTCTGCTGCTTTGCAAAAGATTAAAAAAATGTTTAAAACCTCACCATCTGAAGGTACTCTAATTCTGAGTTGCCTTCATCAGAATCTAAAATCGAAAGGTGCAGAGTACCATAACATTTGAAGAGGGATCCTGATAATAAATGTAAAAGGCGCAGAGCGCCGAAATATTTGTAGATCGAAATTTTCCCCATGGGATGAAAGGTGCAGAGCACTGAAATATTAAAAGAGGAAAAGAGATTAAATATATTCAAAGGTTACCTTCTTCAACCATTTTTCTTCCAGCAGACGCGCTATGCGTTTTACTACGGTTCTCCTGATCTCAAGCTCAACAGGCAAATTGGGATCCTGATGCGCAATATTGATTCTTGTGCCGATAACAAAGTGAATCTCATCGCTTTCCATAATCAGTCTTACTATCTTATCTGCGGGTCCTTTTCCAAGTTTTACACTGTTATTATATGTTTTCAGTATTTCGTTAACCTTTTGAAGTGTCAGGATTCCCTCCGTCACAAGATCAATACCTTCAAGAAAACTTTCAGGTGGAAGTTCCGGATCTTCGAATATAAGTTCATCAATAATTGTTCTGTTTAATTCCCTGGCTACTATATCAGCCGTTGTGCCTCCGCACAAGATCACTTTCCCTTTATATGCCAGTACTTTTGCTGCCAGATCCTTGTCCTTTTCCTTCTCGTAGGGAGGACCTGTACAGATAATAAGTTTACGTGGTTCCCGGAAATAAATTGTTGCGCAGCTAATGTCATCGCGGGCTTTATAGCTGTCGTTCTTATGAGCCATAGTAACAATTTTTCCGGCAAGCATAGTGGCAGAAATTGATGCTTCACTTGTAACTAGCGATGCTGCATAGATGGCAATGTTGTCCCTCTCCCAGCCAAAAGGAAATGGTTCACTTCCCATACCGCTTTGTGAAACACCATCAGAGCAGAAGATAATCCTATCCTCTTTCTCAGGCATAAATGTGCATGTTTTTAGCACCTTGCCAGAGTTTTTACCTTTCTCGAGCACCACTTTTTTCCATGAAGGATCAAATATCTGGTTACCTCTCAAAACAACACAGGATGGATTATCATATTCCAGAATTGTTGCTCTGCCACTGTTTTCAATATCAATAATTGTAAAAGTTGAATAACTGATTTTTCTTTCGCTGCATACCGGGAGGGTATTCATTATGATCTCAGCGATACGGTCAACCTCCTTATGTTCGCGTGTAAAATTTATGGCCATTGTTGCTGTCAGGGTTGCAAGAATATTTGCTTTAACCCCATGTCCCATTCCGTCGGATAATACGGCAATAACCCTGTCTTCTTCTTTAATATATCTGTACAGGAATACATCCCCGCTGATCCTCTCCCCGTCGAAGTTCCTTTGCTGGCTGTTAACCTCTATAAAAAAGTTCCTGTTCACTTAAGATTATTTCAGGTTGTTTTTCAGATTCACTTTTTTTGATTTGTAAGATTCAATTATTGAGTTCAGCATCTGCTCGGTTTCCGATGCACCTTCTCCTAGCAGGAATCCTATTTTTTGAACCATTTCAAGGTTTTTATCAATCACCTCGCTGACTCTGTTTGTTACCTCTTCACCCTGTACTTCAGGCGAATACAGATCACGGATAATTGCACCGCAGATCTTATTCTTTTTGATTGGAAAGATGGAAATATTCAGCATTTTATCTTCAAAATGGACATCTTTGCTTACGACAGGTTCATCTTCCTTTATAACAAATGTGAACATATTACATACATTGAATGGGATGAGGGTCTTGACATCTGCACCTGCAAGTCCGGGTATTACATCCGATATGGCTTTCGCATCTTCCCCGATTATGTTGATAAAGCTTTGATTTGAATGAAGTATTTTTAGATTATTGTCAACAATTACCACTCCTGATGGAAGCTTTTCGAGCATGTTATTCATCATATCTGAAGTGCTTTGGGCAATCTCTTTTTCCCTCCGGGCCAGTTCTTCCGATTCTTTTAATGCTTTTTTTGTATCAGCCAGTTTCCTGTTCGTTTGCCGGAGTGTCTCAATATACTCCTGTTTATTACGGAGATTGAAGGTATGGCACATTTCAGGAACTGCAAGCCCTTTGGCAACTGTTGAAGCAAATTCACGACAAGACAGATAGCCACAGGCACCGCAGTTGATCTCCTCATCGGGACTGTTTTTACCGATTATTTTGAGCACCTCTGAAATAGCTTCTTCCGGAGGTTCAGGTATTCTCTGATCATCGGGTGCAAAACTTCTTGAAAAATCAAGCTTTGACCATTTTTCCATATTTTTTTGCCAGAGAGCTTTATCAAGTTTGCCCACCCTTTTTTCAGCATACTTCCGCACCAGTGCTCTTCTCCTGAATCGTTCATTATGATGTTGCATTCCGGGACCGAGCAGGCATCCATGGCAAAAGAACAGGTTAAAATGGTGTTGTATTGTGTCGATATATTTATCGAAATCATTAATTGCTTCAAGGATTTCTTCTTTTCCGGAAGCAGTAATTACCCTGCTCGAAACCATATCGCGTTTTATACCGCCCGCCTGGATAATACCAGCCGGCAGAGGGTAGAGGGCTCCCCAGTTTCCATGAGGCGGATCAAAATCAGACATCTTTACCAGTCTTTCCTGTATCTTGAATTCATCAAAAAGCTCTCTCAATTCCACAAAAGTAAGTACCCCGTCAACAAGCTTGCCTGAATCATAGATAAGCGATTCATCTTTTGCATCAATACACGGGCCAATCTGAACTGTAGCTACCTCAGGTCCGTATAGCTTTTTTACTACCATTGCAGTAGCTATGATAGGCGAGACAAGTGGTGCCAGGTTGGGAACCAGTTCGGGGTGAAACTTCTCAATAAGTTTAACAATTGAAGGGCAGTTTGCTGTGATCAGATATTTACCCTCAGCTTTTAAGAAAAGTTTTGCATAGGCTGCGGCAATCAGATCCACGCCGAAAGAATCCTCATGAACATAGTCAAAGCCCAGCGACCTGATCATGGCAACAAACTTCCGGTAATCAGTTATATCATCAAATTCCGATGCAATGCTCGGCTCAATCAGGGCTACAGTTTTTCTGCCGGATGATAACAGTTTTTTCACATCTTCTCTTGCATCGCGGAATGCAATAGCACGCGGAGTACATGAGACATAGCATAATCCACATCCGATGCATCTGTCTGGAAGAATAAAAGGATGGGCCCTTTGAGGCTTAACCTCAATGGCATTGACGGGGCAGACTCGCACGCAGGAATATGAATTTCTGCACCTTTCATCATTTATATAAAGAACTGGCTTTATGTTTTTCATATTATCTTTTCTTACCCTAATCCGGCAAATTCTTTTTCAAGAATACTCTCTATTTTAGAAAGTGTAACACCCTCAAATGTTACTCCATTTATATTCAGATTTGGCCCATTACTGCAATGACCCATACAGCGTGCACCTTTAAAAATGACTTTGTCGTCAAGATGATTTTTCCTGAGGTATTCCCTTATGAACATTACAACATCTTTATTTCCTCTTGAAAAACAGGAACTGCCAAGACAGATTTGCATCTCAATTCTCTGAGCCATTTTTCTATCTGTTCATAAATAAACAATAACCTCAAAAGTAGTAATTATTTCCAAGTGGTAATTAACCTCTTTGTATCTAAAATTCATTGAACTAACCACTCAAACTGGTCTGGCTTATGCTACAGCTGATAACATTTTCACTCAAATATATTTATAGATGATTTGTAATATAATAATATTCAATACGTTATACATAAATGCTATAAAATTTAATCAAACTATTTTATTGTTAATAAAATAACAATGTTTATTTATTCACAATAAAATCAATTATCTTTGAATTGAAATTTTATGATAAATATTATCAGAATGGGAACCGATTTTGAAATAATTCTGAAAAAATACAAACAGGGGAAAAGAGAAGATCTCATTCCTCTGCTCCAGGAAATACAGGAAAGCATAGGTTATCTCTCTGAAGAAGCTATTGTGAAGACAGGGAGTTTTTTAGGATTAAGCACTACAAAAATCTATGGTCTTGCCACGTTTTATGACAAGTTCAGGTTTATCCCCTGTGGGAAGATTCAGATCTTGATTTGCAATGGAACCTCATGCTTTCTTAACGGGTCACAGTCGATTATTAATAAAATAAAGGAAGAGACCGGAGTGATGCCCGGACAGACAACACGGGATGGCAATTTCAGCTATGAGCTTGTATCATGTATGGGAGGTTGTAGTAACGGTCCGGTTATAAATATAAACGGACAATACTATACACATGTTAAAGCTGAACAGCTTCCGGAACTGATAAAAAGACTAAAGTACGTTATTGAAAACGACTAATGCTATTTTAAATTCCCGATGGAAGATTTAAAAACATTCCTGATTGAAAAGGTTCTTATGTTCGAATCCGATACATTGCTGCCGGAAACAGAAAAGGTATTGCAACATGTAAGAAGAGAAAAACCCGACAATCCCGTGATCTTTGTTTCTTCAGGCACAAGCAGTGTTATTGCAGGCTCGTTAAAAACATGTTCAGCAATTGAAACATATATAAAGGAAAATGAACCTTCTGCCGGATTAGTGCAGGTTGGGTGTACCGGACCTGCAACTTTTGAACCGCTGGTATGTATTCAGATTCCGGGTAAGAACAAACTGTTCTTCAGAAATATAACCGAAGAGAAGGTAGAGCCTCTTCTGAATGGTGTCTTTCACAATGATATTAACGAAGACGACCTGGTTGGTCAGACCGGTACAAAAGGTTTTGAGTTGTGGTCAGGAATTCCATTTATGGATGAACTTTCTTTTTTCAAAAAACAAAAAAGGATTGTACTTGGCAATTGCGGATGTTATGATCCTGAAAGTATCGAAGAATATATTGCCCGTGGTGGTTATCGCGCATATATCAAAGCAATAAGACATTATACGTTTGAGGAGGTTTGCGATATTATTGAAAGAAGCGGACTGAGAGGAAGAAGCGGAGGCGGATATCTTACTGGTTTAAAGTGGAAACATGCTCTCAATACCACTTCAAATGCAAGGTATCTTATCTGTAATGCAAAGGAGAGTGATCCCGGAGCCTTCACCGACAGAACTATTCTTGAAAGCGATCCGCACAGGCTGATAGAAGGAATTGCAATTGCTGCATATGCTATTGGTGCTTCAAACGCCATTATTTTTATGCGATCGGGTTCAGACCATGCGAAGAACAGGCTTCAGAAAGCAATAGAAAGAGCACGGGATTATGGGCTTTTCGGTCATAATATCTTCTACAGCGGCTACAATCTTGATATCATAATCCGTATTGAACCAGGAGCCTTTGTTTGTGGTGAAGAGACTGCCCTGATTAATACTCTTGAAGGAAAACGTGGAATGCCACAACTTAAACCTCCATATCCGACATCAGCCGGATTATTTGGAAAACCAACAGTGATAAACAATGTGGAGACTTTGATGAATGTCCCGCTGATAATGCAGAACGGACCCGAATGGTTCCGGACCCTGGGAACTGAAAACAGTCCGGGTACAAAAGTGTTTGCAGTTGCCGGAAAAGGTCGTATGTCGGGTGTGGTTGAAATCGAGATGGGTACTACGATCAGGACAATCCTGGAAGATATAGCTGATGGAATAAAAGAGGGGAAAGAGTTTAAAGCTATTCAGCTCGGAGGAGCCTCAGGCTCATTTATAACATCTGAAAATCTTGATATTGCTATTGATTACGAAGACCTTAAGGAAAAAGGTATTGGAATGGGTGCAGGCGGATTTGTGATAATCGATGAGAACACCTGCATGGTTGATCTTGTAAGATATTATATGGAATTTATCCGTAATGAAAGCTGTGGTAAATGTATCCCTTGCCGTGAAGGTACAGGTAGAATGCTGGAGATACTGGAAAGTGTGATCAGGAAACCTTTAAATGAAGAATCGGGTACAACACTCGAAAGATTTAAAGGAGTAATGCAACTCGAAACGATTGCATCAGTAATGAAGGATACTTCACTTTGCGGACTTGGGCAAACGGCTCCGAATCCTTTCATCAGTGCTCTTATAAATTTCAGGGATGAGTTTGAAGAGCATATATTTGACAGAAAATGCCGGGCCAATATCTGCAGGGGACTAAGGACATTCTCAATTGATGTTGACAAATGTACCGGTTGTACTGCCTGCGCAGCCAAATGTCCGGTAAACGCTATTTATGGAACACGACTCCAGCCTTACTTTATTGTAGAGGAAAAATGTATAGGTTGCGGTATCTGTTTTGATATTTGTAAATTCAGTGCAATAAACGTTAAATAGCTTTTATGCTTTTTACTATACAGGTAAATAATAAGAAGATCAAGGCCGAAAAAGGCGAGACAATCCTGTCCGCTCTGAATCGCAACGGGATTATTATACCTACACTCTGCAGGATGAAGGAGTTTACTCCGACTGGTGCATGCAGAATGTGTGTTGTTGAAGTCGAAGGTCGTGACCGTCTGGTAACAGCATGTTCACAACCCGTTGAGGAATGGATGAAAATCAGAACACATTCACCCAGAGTAATTACAGCAAGAAAAACTATAGTTGAATTGCTGCTTTCTAACCATCCTGATGACTGTCTTTATTGCGACCGGAATCTGAATTGTGAACTTCAGCGCCTCGCCGAGGAACTCAATATTAGAGAAAGACGTATCCGCGGGAGAAAAATAAAACCACGTCTCGATCAATCAAGCCCAGCAATTATAAGGGAACTTTCTAAATGTATTCTCTGCGGCAGATGTATTAGAGTGTGTGAAGAGGTTATAACTGCAACATCACTGGATTTTATTAATAAGGGCAGAGAGACGCATGTTGGTGCAGCAATGGACAGGGATTTTAACTTTTCGAGCTGTGTTCATTGCGGCCAGTGCGTCCTGGTTTGTCCCACAGGTGCACTTCATGAAAAACACAATATTACGGAAGTTCAGGAATACCTTAATAAACCTGAAGTAGTTAAGGTCATTCAGTATTCATCAATGGTGGTTTACGGAATAGCCGAGGAACTCGGGATGAGATATACCCGGGAATTTGATAAAATTCTGAATGCAATCCTTCGTAAAATTGGTTTTGATAAGGTTTATAAAACAGGTTTGGGTACTGATGTTTGCATATCTGAAATCGCGGGTCAGCTGTCTGAAAAACTTGAAAATAAGTCGGATAACCCTGTATATATATCAGCCTGTCCTGCATGGGTCAAATATGCAGAGCAATTTATTCCTTCACTTATTCCTCATCTCTCAACTGTAAAATCACCACAACAGATTACCGGTGCTCTGATCAAAACTCTGGTAGCAGATCAGTTGAACGTTAAACCTGAGGAGATCTTTTCAGTTTCTGCAACTCCCTGCATGGCAATGAAATTTGAAGCCCGTCGCGACGGGATGATGCGGAAAGGTATAAGTGATGTGGATTCCGTTCTTACAGTAAGGGAACTTGCCAGACTTATAAGGTTATACGGCATTGATACTTCAAACATTGATCCTGAACCGGCTGATGAGCCTATGTCCGGAAGAAGCTCAGCCGCCATACTGGCTGAAGTTTCGGGTGGAATGGCAGAAAGTGTCATCCGGACTTATCATTTTCAGAAATTGAAGAAAGAGCTGGATAAGCAGATTTTTAAAAAACTGAGATCAGGAGGAACATTCAGGGAATTATTGGTAATGGTAGGTGAGGATGAGGTTAAAGTCGCAGTTATTGATGGTCTTACTGGTCTTGAAAAGTTGAAAGTTTCCCTGGCTTCCGGTAAAAAGTATAATCTTATAGAAGTGATGACTTGTCAGGGTGGATGTGTACACGGAGCCGGATTGCCATTCACTACTTCAAAGGATGAAATAAAGAACAGGTCAAAACTGGTTTACCAGTCTGATGATACTGAAGCAATTAACTTGCCATGTAAATCACTGTCACTCATAAACTTATATGATAAACTATTAAAAGCTAATGCCGATATAGCAGATAAAAAGATATTCTTTACTCATTTCGAAAAAAGAAATGTGTTACTATGATTTTTAATATGATTTAATATGTTGGTATACACGATAAAGGAGCTTTGCCGGACATGCTACACCTGTGTAAGGGAATGTCCTGCAAAAGCTATTCGGATTGTGGGAGGACAGGCTGAGGTAATCGATGAAAGGTGTATTGCCTGCGGTAATTGCACAAAAGTGTGCAGTCAGGGAGCAAAGGTATTTCTTAATACTACCGACAGAGTAGTGAAATTACTCGAAAGTGATCCAAAAGTAGCAGCTATTGTGGCTCCCAGTTTTCCGGCAGAATTCTCAGATATACCTGATCATCGTACTCTTACAAGCATGATAAAAAGCCTCGGATTTGAATATGTCGCCGAGGTCTCTTTTGGTGCCGACCTTGTTGCTGACAGATATAAAAAACTTGTATCAGAGGAAAAAAATTTTTACATCTCATCTGATTGCCCTTCAATAGTCAATTACATTAAATTTTATCATCCTTCGCTTGTAGATAACCTGGCTCCGATTGTATCTCCAATGGTGGCAATGAGCAGAGTTATGAGGGAAAAATACGGCAGGGATACGAAAATAGTATTTATTGGCCCCTGCATTGCAAAGAAAGCTGAAAGCAGTGAAATTGATGAAGCAATAACTTTTACCGAATTGAGAGACATGCTGGCCGACAGAGGTATATCTCCGGAAACCAGTGACCCTGTAGATTTTGATCAGCCTCTCGGTGGACGAGGTGCTATTTTTCCAGTTGCCAGAGGATTACTACAAACTGCCAAAATCAGTGATAATGCAATAACAGGTAATATTATTGCTGCTGAAGGCAGGATTGATTTTCAGGGAGCATTAAAAGAATTTGAGGCAGGTCTGATTAAGAATCAGCATATGGAGCTGCTTTGTTGTGAGGGTTGTATAATGGGACCGGGATTGTCGAAAAACGGGAAGCAATATAATAGACGATCACTGGTAAGCTCATATGCAAACAGTAAAATGCAAAATATTGATTCCGAGAGCTGGCAGAAATCATTTGATGAGTTTGCTGACCTGGATCTGTCTATACGGCACAAACCCGAAGATAATCGTATTGATACACTTACTGAGAATGACGTGAATGATATTCTCATAAAGATGGGCAAAAAGACAAAAAAAGATCAGCTCGATTGTGGTGCCTGTGGCTACGAAAGCTGTGTCGAGCATGCTATAGCTATTAAAAAGGGACTTGCTGAAGTGGAGATGTGTTTACCTTATACTATTGAAAAACTTCACAAATCAGTAAAGGACCTTGCATTATCAAATGAGAAACTTTCATCGATGAAACAGGCTTTGAAACAATCCGAAAAACTGGCTCACATGGGGCAGCTTTCTGCCGGGATAGCCCATGAGCTAAATAATCCGCTCGGAGTTGTGATTATGTACAGTAACATTCTTCTGGAAGAGGCAAATGCCGGAGATCCTGTGAGAGAAGATCTTAAACTGATTGTAGAACAGGCCGGAAGATGCAAGAAAATTGTTGCCGGACTATTGAATTTTGCAAGAAAGAACCAGGTGAACCATCAGGCAGTCAGTATCAAAGATCTTGTTGATCATAGCCTTGAAAGTCTGATCATTCCCGGAAAGATTAAAATCAACATAGATAATAAAACAACCAATCCTGAAGCAATGCTCGATCTGGAACAGATGATGCAGGTACTTACAAACCTCATCAAGAATGCTTTTGATGCTATGCCGGCAGGGGGAACTGTAAATATTAAACTGGAAGACACTCTAAGCGATGTAATAATTACAATAAGCGACACTGGAACTGGCATTAAGGAAGAAGACAGGGCTAAGATTTTTGAACCTTTTTTTACCACAAAAAGTATTGGACAGGGAACTGGTCTGGGGCTGGCAACTGCATACGGCATTGTTAAGATGCATAAAGGTCAGATAATAGCTGATTCGAATAACAACGTTTCTAAAGGTGCAACAGGAACCAGCTTTAAGATTGTGTTACCGAGGAGGAAGGAGTAGGTAAAATAAAACATTTAAACACAAAGGATCGCAAAGTAATACATAAAGTAACACAAAGGGAAAATGACACAGAGAGATAAAACCAAGGACCAAGTAACAATGTTAATATTTTAACAACAATCATATTTATCATATTAACTGTTTGATTTAAAGATTTTTTAGAAATTTGTAGAAAGATGAAAAAGAGTGACGTGACGATACTGGTTGCTGACGATGATCCGGATTACCTTTTTCAGACAGTCTTCAACCTTGAGAAGGCAGGTTATAAAACTATAGCCGTCGAGAGTCAGGCTGAAGCTGAATCGGTAATTGCCCGGTTCAAACCTGATCTGGCAATATTCGACCTGATGATGGAAAGCGATGACAGCGGCTTCATCTTATGTTATAAGATAAAGCGAAAATACCCGGATGTACCGGTTATTCTGGCCACTGCGGTATCTCATGAAACCGGATTATCTTTCAGTATAGATTCCGAACAGGAAAAATCGTGGATAAGGGCTGACAGATACCTTGAAAAGGGAATAAGACCTGAGCAGCTCGACCAGGAGGTTATGAAACTATTAAAACTCTGAAATGGCCGTACTTAAAGTACTTGTTATTGATGATGAACCAGGAATCCGGTCAGGAGTATCCCGGATCCTGAATAATTTTCATGTAACTTATCCTTTTATGGATGAGGATTATACATTTGATGTTTCCGAAGCTGCAACCGGCGAGGACGGTATCACAATGCTTGAACGCGACATGCCTGATATTCTTTTACTGGATAACAAGTTGCCAGGGATACAAGGTGTAGATGTTTTAGAATATATCAGAAAAAGAAATTACGATATTGTTGTCGCGATGATCACATCCTACGCTTCTCTGGATGTGGCAATAAGGGCAACACGCGACGGAGCCATCGATTTTATCCCGAAACCTTTTACTCCGCAGGAACTTAAATCAAGTATAGAAAACATTACCAAACAACAGTATCTAAAGAGAATAACGCATAAATTGAAGCAGGAAGGAAAGAAGATAAGGTATCAGTTTCTTTCTGTCCTGTCGCATGAATTGAAAGCTCCTTTGAATGCTCTGGAAGGTTATCTTAGAATGATGCAGGGTAAGCAGGCAGGAGAATTGATCGATGACTATGCAACTCATATTGAAAGGTCACTTCAAAGGATTCAGGGGATGAGAAGCCTTATTATGGATCTTCTGGATTTTACGAAAATACGACTTGAACGAAAAGAGGAAAAGATTCAGGAAGTCAACCTGGCTGAAGTGGCTTCAGAAGCAATAGTTACTGTACAGCCATATGCGATTCAGATGGATGTAAATATTAATCTCGATGTAAGAACCGATGTTGTTATTATGGCTGACCCTGATGATATGGAGATTGTTTTTAATAATCTCATTTCAAATGCAGTTAAGTATAACAAAATAGGTGGCAAAGCAGAAATTACAATAGATAGTTCTGATAGTGAAGCAATTCTCATCATTTCGGATACTGGAATCGGAATAACAAAAAATGATACAGAAAATCTTTTTGCCGAGTTTGTCAGGATCAAGAATGAAAAAACCAGGAATATTTCAGGAAGCGGACTCGGATTGTCAATTGTTAAGAAAGTTGTAGAGTTATATCATGGTACCATAAACGTTGATAGTACACCCGATGTGGGAACAGTATTTACAATCAGATTACCAAAAAAACCAATAACAATTACCTGATAAAAATGAAGCTGTATAATAAGTATTTTATGACCCCCTCTTACTATTAATCAATTATTTTATGATGAAATTACCAGGAAAAACTATAGAAAGGTTAAGCGAGTACAGAAGGACACTTCTGGAATGCCTTAACGAAAAAAGAAACTTCATCTTTTCTCACGATCTGGCAGCACGTCTTCATATTACAGCAGTCCAGGTCAGGCGCGATCTTATGCTGATTGGTTATTCGAGTGTTCTGCGGAAAGGATATGATGTAAGGGAACTTATCGATACCATTGGAATGATCATAGATTCTGAAGAGAGCATGAATGTCGCGGTGATCGGTATCGGGAATCTTGGAAGAGCAGTAGCCGGATATTTTAAGGGGAAACGATCAAAGCTTAACCTTGTGGCATCATTCGATAACGATCCACTGAAAATTAATAAAGTTATTTCAGGGGTAAAATGCTATCCATACAATGAAATCGAAAGACTGATAAAAGAGCTTGATATCAGGATTGCAATCCTGACGGTTCCACCAGACTTTGCACGAGAGATATCTGAAGAAACAGTTCGTTACGGTATAAAAGGTATTCTGAATTTTACAACCATCCCTTTAAACGTACCCTCAGGAGTCTATCTCGAGGAATATGATATGATCACTTCAATTGAAAAGGTTGCCTATTTCGTAAAGGAGAATAAAATTTAGGGTGCGGATTTTAACATGAAGATTTTCAAAAGCTTTGAAGAGGCACACAAAATCATTAATCCTGTTGTAACGACCGGATCCTTTGACGGGGTTCACATCGGGCATAAAACAATACTTAACCGGCTCAGAATGCTCGCAGAGAAGTACAATGGAGAATCAGTACTTATCACATTTGACCCTCATCCCAGAAAAGTTCTCTACCCCGATACTGCCGGGAAAGATCTGAAACTGATTAATTCGCAGGAAGAAAAGCTTGATCTCCTGGAAAAGGCCGGGTTGGATAATGTTATCATAGTTGATTTTACAAGAGAGTTTTCAAAAATAACAAGTGAAGAGTTTGTGAGAGATTTACTTCATGGTATTCTTCATGCAAAGGTAGTGGTGGTCGGTTTTAACCATCATTTTGGATTCAACAAAGAAGGTGATTATAAACAATTATGGGCCTGGCAGGGAAAATATCATTTTGAAGCAGAAGAGATACCAGAACAGGAAGTATATCACGAAACTGTAAGTTCTACAAAAATCCGGCAGGCAATAAGCGAGGGTTATATTCAGAGAGCAAATGCATACCTCGATCACTATTATATTATAAAGGGTCAGCCTGAGTACTATATTATTGAAGATACTCCAGGTTTGCCTTCGCTTTTTAAAATTCCTCTTACGGAAGAATGCAAAATTCTGCCTTCACCGGGGATATTTGCAGTATCGGTTGAGTCGGGCCCGCTCAATTCAAAGGGGATGGTAATTATTTATAGAAAACAAGAGAATAAACCGGAAGTTTTGCTGAATATTTTTGATGAAATGAAATTTACTTATGATGATAAAATCACCATTTCTTTTCACAAAAAGATACATGGAGCTATCAACTTTTCTGATGACAAAGCCGTTTCAAAAATTAATCTGGCCAGAGAAGAGATCTCAGACCTTATTTATTGACGGATATCATTTCCAAAGGCCCATTTGTTGATTATCTTTGCAGCTGGAATCGCCAGTCGGTAATAAGTTCGTGGATAAATCCTATATGAGCCTTCGTGCAACCCTCTGTGTACCTTTGTGGTAAAAGAAAATCCATTTGACCACTAAGGATCACTAAGGAAATCTCAAAGCCCGCCCGGCTGACGCCGGTCGGACGGGTAACACAAAGGAAAGAAGGGGATTTGTTTAGAAAAGAAAGAGTAACTGGTTTTTGTATGTAAATTAAATTTTAAATTAATGAAGTTTTCACCTGAGAAATTAAGTATACCCGATCAACGAATGAAGCCATTCATTGATCCTGAAGAGATATGGAATCTTATAAATAATACCAAGCCTGATAAGCATAGGGTGAGAGATGTTATTGCAAAATCGCTTGATAAGCAACGACTTACTATGGAAGAAACTGCAGTTCTTATTAATTCTGTCGGAACAGGTCTTGCTGACGAGATCAAACAGGGTGCCCTGGAATTAAAAGAAAAAGTTTATGGTAACCGGATTGTGCTTTTTGCACCTCTTTATGTTGGGAACAGATGTATTAATAATTGTCAGTATTGTGGCTTCAGAGTCACCAACGTGGACGCAATCAGGAAAACCCTCAGTGATACTGATATAATCAGGGAGGTTGAGGCTCTTGAGGATAATGGCCAAAAGAGATTGATACTGGTTTATGGAGAACATCCTGATTACTCTCCTGAATATATTGCCCATACAGTCAAAGTCGTATATGGAGTTAAAAAGGGTCATGGTGAAATACGAAGGGTAAACATAAATGCAGCTCCCCTTGATATTGAAGGATTTAGAACTGTTGGAGAATCGGGAATAGGCACATATCAGATTTTCCAGGAGACTTATCATCCTGAAGCTTATACATGGTATCATCTTGGAGGGAAAAAGAAAGACTTTGAATGGCGACTGACAGCGCTCGACAGGGCGCAGGAAGCAGGAATTGATGATGTGGGTATTGGTGCGCTGTTCGGCCTTTACGACTGGAGATTTGAGGTACTGGGCCTTGTCCGTCATACCAATCACCTCGAGGCATGTTATAATGTTGGTCCACATACAATTTCCTTTCCGCGTATCAAAGATGCCCTCAGCCTGAATATTGACGGTAAATACCAGACTGGAGATGAAGACTTTAAAAAACTTGTTGCAATCCTGAGATTGGCAGTTCCTTATACAGGTCTTATATTAACTGCAAGAGAGGCTCCTGAGGTCAGGAGAGAAGCAATGCAATATGGTGTTTCACAGATAGATGGAGGTACCAAACTCGAGCTGGGGTCATATTCAGATTCCAAAAACGAAAAGCAGAACCTCAATCGTGAACAATTTAAAATAAATGATCCAAGATCGCTCGCTGAAGTTATCGATGAGCTTCTTGTAAATGATTATCTGCCTTCATTCTGCACATCTTGCTACAGAATGGGACGGACAGGTGAGCATTTCATGGAGTTTTCTGTACCCGGGTTCATTAAAAGATTCTGTACACCAAATGCTATTCTAACTCTCTCGGAATATATATGCGATTATGCTGCAGGAGATACTATTGAGAAAGGATGGAAGGCCATCGAAAAAAACCTCGAAAAACTTGAACCTTCTGTCGCCGTAAGCACCAGAGAAAAAATTGAAAGAATTAAACAGGGAGAGAGGGATCTGTATTTTTAAGGCTTCAGGCAGCAGGCATCGGTCGACAGGTATGGGTTCGATCATCCTGACACCTGACGCCAGTCGCCTGATGCCACTTTCATTATATTGAAATTTTAATTTATGACATTATGATAAAAGTTCTCGGAATAAAAATCATCGACAGGATAAAAGAAGCCGGACTGACCCAGGGTATTTTGTCGCGGCATGCAACTGTTATAACAACCCGACTGGGTTTTCATGAAGTGACTGATGAGGTCTGTAGTCGTGAAGCATATATTATCCTTCATCTTAACGGTGATCCGGCTGATACTGATGATCTTGCATCAGAATTGAAAACACTGGGAGGGATTGAAATCCGCGAGATGACTTTTAATTCTGATAAAGAACCATTAAATGCAGAATCTCTTAAAAACAGCATCGAAATACTTGGTATTCTTATTGAGAGAAACCAGTCTGTTATTTTAGCGGTGCAAAAGCTTCTTACATCATACGGCTGCAATATCCGTACGCGTCTGGGTGTAAATGAGGTTTTTTTCGGCGAACCTGCAGGTCTGATTATTCTTGAATTGAAAGGAAATGAAAAACAACGAATCCTTCTTGAAAAAGACCTTAAAGCATTGAAACAGGTTCACGTCAGAACGATGGTGTTTTAATCCCTACAGGCTATCGCCAAAGTCCGCCTTGAATTTAGCGACAAGTTTTTCAGGCCAGTTTCCGATCGGATTGAGCCGACCTGTAAAAAATCTTAAAACAGGTGGTTCTTCAACAAATCTGATTCCTCCTACAAGGTCTCTGTTGTGGTACAACCAGTTCAACCTGTCAATCAGATATTCCGTCTGTGACAGAGTAAATACCCGACGTGGGAAAGCAAGCCTCATAAGTTCAAGGTCGGCCAGTATGTCATTTCCCTGTTCATCACGTATGCTGCTCATTGTTCCGCGTTCCATTCCACGAATACCGGAGATAATATAAAACGCAGCGACCAACGCTCCTGCAGGGTAATTAGCTTGTGGAACATGCGAGAGAAATTGTTTTGCATCTACATGACAACCGAGTGCTCCTCCGGGCATAATTACCGGTATGCCTAGTTTGTCGAGTTCTATTGCAGTATAGTTGATAAAAGAAGGAGACTGTCCGACAACATCCTCATCAAGAGTTTCATACAATCCGACAGTCATTGCTTCAATTTCCCGGATTGATATACCGCCATAGGTAAGAAATCCCTCATAGAGAGGAACAAGATCCTTCATCTTATTATATAAGTCAATATTATTGGTACATATAGCACCTCCTCGTGAAGAGCTGACTTTTCGACCTGAAAAATAGACTATGTCGGAAAGGCCGCACATCTCATTAAGGATGAACCCGATAGATTTCTCTTCATAACCTTGTTCCCGCTTCTGAACGAAAAATGCATTTTCACCTATGAGACTTGCATCTAAAACTATTATTAATTTGTATTTATCTGCAATTCTTCTGACATTTTTAAAATTATCCATAGAAAAGGGCTGACCACCAATAAGGTTAGTCGAAGCTTCCATGCGGATAAACGGGATATTTTCAGGACCCGTTTTATTAATGAGTTCCTCAAGCCTGTTGATATCAATATTGCCTTTGAAAGGATGGGTGCTTTTAATTTTCATAGCCTCAGGAGTATATAGTTCAACTACTTTACCTCCATTAAGCTGAATATGGGCCAGAGTTGTTGTAAAATGATAGTTCATAGGGATTACCGATCCTTTTCTGACGAAGGTTTGTGAGATAATATTTTCAGCGGCACGACCCTGATGAACTGGTAATAGAAGGTTTTTTCCGAAAACGTCTGAAACACTCTTTTGAAATTTGACAAAGCTTTGTGATCCGGCATAGGCATCATCAGCTACGAACATTTTAGAGACTTGCTCATCGCTCATGGCATTTGTACCACTGTCTGTAAGCATATCAAGAAAAATATCTTTTGTCCCTAAAAGGAATGAGTTGTATCCTGCCTGACCGATTGCCTCAAGACGACGTTCAACCGGAACAAGTTTCAAAGATTGTACGATGCGCACCTTGTGCATTTCAAGCGGGATCTGTTTTCCATTGAAGAATTTTACAGCACCTTTTTTCTGAATTTTTTCCATGATTATTTTATGTTGGTTTAAAGGGTTATAAAAAAAAAGCTTACCATCTTCCTGGTAAGCCTCATATCTTAAAAAGTGTATTTTAACACTCATTTATTGCAGGACTTACTATTTTCAGGCTGCAATAATAGTAGTAATAAATACCAATATTTAATTTAATAATCTCCATTGCTTAATATCTGAGTCCAAACCTAACTTATTTTTGTAAAAAAGCAAAGAAAAGATGGTAAAAAATGTAAAAATTATTATTGCATACCAATTATCCCAATCGCATGCCTTTTCTTTCACTATAATGCTTTGAATCGCCCCATTCGCCATATATAACTTCGGCATCAGCAAGACTCACACGGGCCTCAAGACAACTCTGGCAATCTTCAGCTGAATCGTCTGTACAAGGTTTGTTATCATAAAGTTTATAGCTGTCGCGGTATTTACCGGGAGTAATATTTGGCATGAGGATATTTGCGCCAATCTTCACCGCTTTTTCTCTGCCAATGGGATCAATTGCCTGAAGTGCAGTTGCTGCGACAATATTAATATCTTTCATCATTACCCTGATTATAGCAATCATCTTTAGAGTAAGATCAAATCTTTCTTTCAGCGGCATAAGTTTTTCAGAATGTTCAATAAGCGGAGTATCGGCATGTTCAATATACGGCCCCATACCACACATATCAATATTAAATTTTTTCATGAAAAGAAGATCTCCGGCCAGATCATCCATTGTCTGAAAGGGCAAGCCAATCATAACACCCGTACCAGTCTGGTAACCTATATCCTGCAAGCTTTTGAGACAGTCAAGTCTGCGTTTGAAATCATGTTTTGAATCATCAGGATGGATCTTGTTATATAATGACTGGTTTGTTGATTCTATACGAAGCAGATAGCGGTGGGCGCCTGCCTCGAACCATCTTTTATATACTTCAGTTTCCTGTTCTCCGACAGATAACGTCACTCCCAGCTTTCCGTCTGATAAATCTTTGATTCTATGAAGAAGGCTCTCAATCCTGTCTGCAACAAACCGGCTTTCAAGTTCCCCCGATTGAAGGGCTATCGAACCGTAGCGGTTAACATAGGCAAATCTGGCTGCAGCAAGTATCTCATCATCAGAGAGATTGTACCTAGTGAGATTCTTATTTCCTTTTCTTATCCCGCAATAAAGGCAATCTTTTCCGCAGATATTGGAAAACTCAATTAATCCCCTGAACCACACCTTATTACCAATGTATTTATTTTTGATTTCAGCCGATTTTTTAAAAAGCAAAGTTCTGTCTTCTCCTTCAGATTCGAGGATAGATACAATATTTTCCCTGGTGAAAATCTCACTCTCAAGTATCTCATTTATTGTCAATCCCATACACTGTAATATCTGGATGCAAAGGTACTAAAATCTGCTTGAATTCCTGTTAACCTTTCTACCCTTTAAACTTTTGTCTTTTTACTAATATCTTTAATTTTATATTTATTATCTTGCCTTCAGAATTTAAGATTAGAACATGGCTGTAAGTCATTATATATCAGAAAAGTATCTATTTGTCGTTGCACATAATGTCGGCTTCCTGAAGCGATTTGCCGGCTTGTAGTCTTCAATGAACCCGAATTATTGAATATCATAATTCATTCCTTCACTATTATAGTAGCTTATGATAAATGATAAACTTATAAATCCTGACAGCATTGTAGTTGTAGGGGGATCTGACGATCTTTTTAAGCCTGGGGGAAAGGTTCTTAAGAATATTATCGACGGAAAGTATCATGGAGCTCTTTATGTGGTTAATCCTAAACAGGATAAAGTTCAGGGTATCAGATCATACAGAGATTTAAATGATATTCCTGAAACTGATCTGGCAATTCTTGCTATATCGGCCGGTTTGTGTTTAAATGCAGTGGAGATCCTTGTCAAAGATAAACATACAAGGGCTTTCATTATTATTTCGGCAGGTTTTAGTGAATCGGGCGATGAGGGAAGTAAGCTTGAAGAGAGAATTGTGGATATCATTAATACGGCAGGAGGTTGTCTCATTGGACCCAATTGCATTGGGGTTGTAACTCAATCTTATCAGGGTGTTTTCACTTCTCCTGTTCCAAAATTAAATAGCAGAGGATGTGATTTTGTTTCAGGATCAGGAGCTACAGCGGTCTTTATTTTTGAATCAGCAATGCCAAAAGGACTGAACTTTTCGAGTGTATATTCTGTAGGAAACAGTTCTCAAACCGGTGTTGAAGAAGTTCTGGAATACTGGGATAATACTTATGATCCTGCAATAAGTTCACCGATAAAACTGATCTATGTCGAGAGTATCCGGAATCCGGATAAACTTCTACACCATGCTTCCTCTCTGATACGTAAAGGGTGCATGATTGCTGCAATTAAAGCAGGTACAACTGAAGCCGGTAGCAGGGCAGCTTCCTCCCATACCGGTGCTATGGCTTCATCCGATTCTGCAGTGGAAGCTTTATTCCGTAAAGCCGGAATTGTAAGGTGTTCTGGCCGGGAGGAGTTGACTACTGTGGCATGTGTGTTTTTTCACAAACATCTGAAGGGTAAAAATATAGCTATCATTACACACGCAGGGGGACCAGCTGTGATGCTGACTGACGCATTATCTGCCGGTGGCATGAATATTCCAAAAATAACTGGTATTCATCATGATAATTTACTGGCAATGATGAATACCGGGGCTTCAGCTGTTAATCCGATTGATATGATTGCTACTGCCACGAATGATCAGCTCGACAAAGTAATAGAATATGTTGATAAGCAAATACCCCTGATAGACGGCATGAGTGTTATTTTTGGCAGCAATGGTTTGAATGATATGACGGAGATTTATGATATGCTTCATAAAAAGATCCGGGACTGTAACAAGCCACTTTATCCGATTTTACCTTCGGTGACAAGTTCTTCGAAGGAGCTGGAATATTTTCTTAACAAGGGTCATGTTAATTTCCCGGATGAAGTTGTCCTTGGACGTGCATTAACTAAAATATTCAATACTCCATCACCTGCAGAAGAGAAGATTTTTCTTAAGAATATTGATGTCACGCTTGTTAGGCAGATCATAGATGAATCCCCGGATGGTTATCTGGAACCTTCAGTAATACAACGACTTCTTAATGCAGCACATATACCTGTTGTGAAAGAAAAGATTGTCGCAACAAAAAAGGATCTGTTATCGGTGGCAAACAAAACCGGTTACCCTCTTGCGTTAAAGGTTGTAGGGCCGGTACATAAATCAGATGTCGGAGGTGTGACACTTAATATTAAATCAGTAAAACATCTTGAAGCCGAGTTCAGAAGAATGATGCAGATTGAGGGAGTAAAGGCTGTACTTGTACAACAGATGCATTCCGGTACTGAGCTTTTCATCGGAGCAAAATATGAACCCCGATTCGGTCATATAATTCTATGCGGTCTGGGAGGAATATTTGTCGAGGTTCTCGGTGATTTGTCCTCAGGGCTTGCACCTCTTACTTTCAATGAAGCGGAATCGATGATCAGAAGTCTCAGGAGCTATAGGATCATAAAGGGAACCAGAGGGAAACCAGGTATTAATGAGTCAAAATTTGCAGAGATAATAGTCAGACTGTCAAGCTTACTGCGATATGCCACGGAAATAAAAGAGATAGATCTGAATCCGTTAATCGGAAGCCCTGATAGCATAACAGTCGTTGATGCCAGGATAAGAATTGAAAGGTGATCTTCACGTTGTTTTTAAGGCCTGATTAATTTTATGGTTATCTTCGAAAATTATTTTTACTTATAAAATATTTAAATGTATGATTATCCATCAGTTATCAGTTTTTCTTGAAAACAAGTCAGGACGTCTTACGGAAGTACTTGAAGTTCTTGGAGAAGAGAATATCAGGATAACTGCGTTAAGCGTTGCTGACACTACGGAATTCGGTATCTTACGTCTGATTGTTTCTGATCCCGAAAAAGCAAGAGAGCTTCTTAAAAAGCATGATTTCACAGTTAATCTTACAGATGTAATCTCTGTCATGGCCCCGAGCGAAGCCAAACACTACGCGAAGATATTGAAGATTTTGTCAGATCTGGATATAAGTGTGGAATATACTTATGCATTTTCTGTTGGTGATAAATCAATTATTATCCTTCGATGCAGCAACACTGAAAACGCAATTACAGCACTTAAAAGCCATGAAATGGAACTTTTGAAGGCCAGTGACCTATATAAAATATAAAAATTCTAAAATGGAAATTTGGAACCGCCATTTTGAATGTATGGATCGAGATGGGATCAGACATGTTCAAAGTGAAAGACTCAGAGAAACAGTTGAAAGAGTATATTTCAATGTGCCTTACTTCAGAAACAAGATGCAGGAGGCAGGATTAGGGCCGGAAAGTATCCAAACAATTGATGATATAGTCAAACTACCTTTTACTTCCAAACAGGACCTCCGGGATAATTATCCCTTTGGGTTATTTGCTGTTCCCATGAGCGAGATTGTACGTGTTCATGCTTCATCAGGCACTACCGGAAAGCCCACGGTAGTAGGATATACCCGCAACGATATTTCCACATGGTCAGAAGTTATGGCCCGTACACTGACAAGTGCCGGTGCCAACAGAAATGATTTTATCCAGGTTGCTTATGGATATGGACTTTTTACCGGTGGTCTGGGACTTCACTATGGAGGAGAAAAAATAGGCGCTTCCGTAATACCAATATCTGGTGGTAATACAATAAGACAGATCCAGCTTATGCACGATTTTGGAAGTACTGTTCTGGCCTGTACACCCTCTTATGCACTATTTCTGGCTGAAGCAATACAGGAAAGTGGGATTAAGCGTGAGGAATTAAAGTTAAAAGTCGGAGTATTCGGTGCTGAACCCTGGACAGAAAACATGCGGAGGGAGATTGAAGATAAACTAAGGATAAAAGCAATTGACATCTACGGCCTTAGTGAAGTCATTGGTCCGGGTGTGGCAAGTGAATGCCTCATTCAGGACGGATTGCACATCAATGAAGATCATTTTTATCCTGAAATTATCGATCCGGATACGCTCAGGGTCTTGCCTGAAGGAAATACCGGTGAACTTGTTTTTACAACTATAACAAAAGAAGGTTTACCCCTCATACGCTACAGGACGCGAGATCTCACGCGACTTGCATATGAAAAGTGTAAATGTGGCAGGACAATGGTAAGAATGGAAAAATGTCTGGGACGAAGCGATGATATGCTGATTATTCGTGGAGTTAATCTCTTTCCGTCACAGGTAGAGAGTGTCCTTCTTGAGATGAGTGAAATTAAACCTCATTATCTTCTAATTGTGGATCGGGTTAATAATCTGGATACACTTGAGCTGAAAGTTGAAGTTGACGAAGCATTCTTTCAGGACAAGATCAGCCAGCTGGAAACACTTCGGCAGAAACTTCAGAATAATCTTGAGAATTCACTTGGACTTGGTATTAAGGTTACTCTTGTTGAGCCGAAGATGATTGAAAGAAGCGAGGGAAAATCCAAACGTGTAATTGATAAACGAAAATTCTAATTTTGCTGATTCGATATGACTGAATTTCCGATATCTCCTGAAATAATTAAGACGTTAGCTGAAACTATCGGTTCCCCTTCACCAGGATCGTCTTCCATCCGTGAAATTGTTCATCTTGTAAATAAAATTGAAGAGCACACCGGTATTAATTTCATCAGAATGGAAATGGGAGTTCCCGGAATTCCTGCTCCTGCTATCGCAATTGAAGCAGAAATAGCTGCCCTTAATAGCGGGGTTGCATCTATCTACCCCGATATTACCGGTATCAAGCCTTTAAAGAAAGAGACTTCCAGGTTTATTAAGCTATTTCTTGATATTGATATCAAACCGCAGGGTTGTATCCCCACGGTTGGCTCTATGATGGGAGCTATGGTTAGTTTTCTTGTAGCCAACAGGAATGACAGGACTAAAGAGGGAACTCTTTTTATCGACCCCGGATTTCCTGTTCAAAAGCAGCAGGTTAAAATGCTTGGACACAATTATATTTCTTTTGATATATACAATTTCAGAGGGAAGAAGCTTAAAGAGAAGCTTGAGTCATATCTGAGATCAGGAAAGATATCTTCTTTGCTTTTTTCAAATCCAAATAATCCTTCGTGGATCTGTCTGACTGAGGAAGAACTCGCAATAATAGGTGAACTATCAAAGAAATACGATGTTATAATAATTGAAGATCTTGCTTACTTCGGAATGGATTTCCGGAAAGATTATTCAGTTCCGGGTAAACCACCTTTCCAGCCAACAGTCGCTCGTTATACTGATCAATATATAATGCTTATTTCGAGTTCCAAAATATTCAGTTATGCCGGTCAGAGAATAGGTATTATGGCTATTTCGGATCAGCTTTTTGGCAGATCTTATCCCGACCTTTTGAGATATTATTCGACAGATAAGTTTGGTCATTCAGCTATCTTTGGTGCATTATATGGTTTGTCAGCAGGAGTTTCTCATTCGGTTCAGTATGGATTAGCTGCTCTGCTCAAAGCAGTTAATGATGGTGTATACAAATACCGGGATGATTTGCTTGAATATGGTGAAAAAGCGCAGGAGATGAAAAAAATGTTTATTTTGAATGATTTTCAAATAGTCTATGATATGGACATAGATGAACCTCTTGCAGATGGATTTTATTTTACCATTTCTTATCCTGGAATGACTGGTAATACACTTATTGAGGAGCTTCTCTGCTATGGCATAAGTGCCATATCGCTGGTAACCACAGGAAGTGACAGGCCCGATGGTTTGAGAGCATGTGTTTCACTCGTTGCACGTGAACAGTTTGGCGATCTGGAGCTCCGGTTAAAAAAGTTCAAAGAAGATCATCCTATAAAGAAGACTAAATAAATTGAATATGGCAAAGATAAGGGGAAGCATTGTAGTTAATGTTGAGAAATGCAAAGGATGCGAAGTATGTATGGTCTCTTGTCCAACAGGCACCATCGCAATGGCAAAAGAGGTGAACGGAAAGGGCTATAATTATGCATATCCTGCTAATCCTGAGCTGTGTATCGGTTGTGCAAATTGCGCCATGGTTTGTCCTGATGGTGTAATAACAGTTTATAAAACAAAAATATAGGCGTCAATGGAAAAGGAATTAAGACTGATGAAGGGAAATGAAGCGGTTGCTGAAGCTGCTATCCGTGCCGGAGTAGATGGCTACTTTGGGTATCCAATCACACCTCAGACAGAAATCATTGAATACCTGATGGAGGCAAATCCTGCCGAGACAACCGGAATGGTTGTACTTCAGGCCGAAAGCGAAGTTGCTGCAATCAACATGGTATATGGTGGTGCAGCCTGCGGTAAAAAAGTTATGACATCTTCCTCCTCGCCGGGAATAAGTCTTAAACAGGAAGGTATCTCCTATATTGCAGGAGCAGAGCTTCCATGTCTTATAGTAAATGTTGTAAGGGGAGGTCCGGGACTCGGTACCATTCAGCCCGCACAGTCAGATTATTTTCAGGCTACAAAGGGGGGAGGCCATGGTGACTATCACCTTATAGTCCTGGCTCCGGCATCGGTTCAGGAGATGGCCGATTTTGTCAGTCTGAGTTTCGAATTAGCTTTTAAATACAGAAATCCTGTAATGATGCTGTCTGATGGCGCTATTGGACAAATGATGGAAAAAGTTTATTTGAGTCCACAGAAAGAGAGATCCAAAACTGTTCCGGAATGGGCTACCACAGGCAAGCCTCCTACCAGAGAAAGAAATATAATAACTTCACTCGATCTTGATTCAAACAGACAGGAATTGTTTAACAGAAAGATACTGGCAAAATATAATGAGATCAGAGAAAACGAAGTACGTTACGAGGAATTTAAGTGTGAAGATGCTGAATACCTGCTAGTGGCATACGGTACAAGCGCAAGGGTATGTCAGAAATCGGTCCAACTTGCACGTGAACAGGGAATAAAGGCAGGTTTATTAAGACCGATAACTCTTTTTCCGTTTCCTTCAAAAAGGATTAATGAACTTGCCGGAAAAGTTAAAGGAATGCTATCTGTCGAGATGAGTGCCGGACAGATGGTAGAGGATGTACTGCTGGCAGTGAATGGTAAGATCCCAGTCTTTCATTTTGGTAGAATGGGTGGTATTGTTACAACCCCTGAAGAGGTGGTTGAAAGTCTGAAATTAAATTTCATAGGAGGTTAAGCAATGGTTGAATTTTCAGGAATCAAAGAGATAATAAAACCGGAAAATCTGGTATATAAGAAAACAAAAATAATGACAGATAATGTCTTGTCATATTGTCCGGGATGCGGACATGGAACTGCACACCGTATCCTTGCCGAAATAATTGATGAAGAAGGTCTTCAGTCGGAGGCAATCGGGGTATCGCCCGTCGGTTGTTCAGTCTTTTTATACTACTATCTTGATATTGACTGGCAAGAGGCCGCTCATGGCCGTGCTCCTGCTGTTGCAACGGCAATTAAACGTCTTTTACCGGATAAATTTGTATTTACTTATCAGGGTGACGGAGATCTGGCAGCTATTGGTACTGCCGAAACAATTCATGCATGCAACAGGGGTGAAAACATTCTGATAATCTTTATTAATAATGGCATATATGGAATGACCGGAGGTCAAATGGCGCCAACAACTCTTCCGGGTATGAAATCATCCACATCACCCTATGGAAGAGATGTTAAAACTATGGGGAATCCTCTTAAAATGACCGATATTGTTGCATCTCTTCAGGGATCTTACTATGTTACACGTCAGAGTGTACATACCCCGGCAAATGTTAAAAAAACAAAGAAAGCAATACGAAAAGCCGTTCAGTACCAGAAGCTTAATAAAGGCACCTGCCTTGTGGAAATAGTCTCAAACTGCCCTTCAGGATGGAAGATGACACCTGTTCAGGCAAATAAATGGATGGAAGAAAATATGTTTCCTTTTTATCCGCTGGGAGATCTTAAAACTCCGGTAGAATAATCTGTTTATATTAATAAGAAAATTGTAAAAAATGACTGAGGAAATAATTATAGCCGGATTCGGTGGACAAGGTGTCCTGTCAATGGGCAAAATTATGGCATATTCAGGAGTGATACAGGATTTGGAAGTAAGCTGGATGCCATCTTATGGACCTGAGATGCGCGGTGGTACAGCAAATGTAATTGTAATCATCAGCAGCGAAAGGATCAGTTCTCCTATAATAAAACAGTTCGACACTGCAATAATACTGAACCAGCAATCGCTTGATAAATTTGAGAATTCGATTAAACCTGGAGGAGTGCTTATATACGATGGTAATGGAATTACAAGGCATCCTGAGAGGAAGGATATTTCTGTCTTTCGCGTTGATGCTGCTGAAGAGGCTTCCAGAATGAACAGCCCCAAAACGTTTAACACAATTGTTCTCGGAGGCTTCCTTAAAGTGAAACCTATAATTAAACTTGAAAATGTTATTAAAGGATTGAAAAAATCACTACCCGAAAGATATCATAATCTTATTCCAATTAATGAAAAGGCTCTGAAAAGGGGTGAAGAGATAATATTTGAAGTTCAGAAAGCAGGATAGACCCCCTCGCCCCCGCCAATGCGGGGCAGGCTCTTCGGGCACTCCCAGGGGGGGAGAAAATCACCAAATGGATGAGTATTGTCTCCCCTTTGGGGGAGATGTCGCGAAGCGACAGAGGGGCATTACTTTTCATAGAAATGCATCTCCTTAATATATTTCCATACCGGTGCAGGAAGAAAATACGACATATCCTTTTTATTTTCGATTCCGCCACGGATAAAGGTGCCTGAAATATCCATAAGTGGGGCATCTACCTTATGAATATCAGCTTTTGAAAGCAGCTGATCGAGGAGGAGAGAAGATGGTTTTACTGAATCCGGACGTGGATAGACATAAATTGAATATTTGTATAATAGTTCTTTTGCATTTTTCCACTTATGAAGAGTATACAGATTATCTTCTCCCATAACCAGACAAAACTCATTTTTCGGATACTTCTCTTTTAGATATGTCAGGGTATCAATAGTATAGGAAGGAACAGGCAGTTTGAATTCTATATCCGAAGCTTTCAACCTGTCACTGTCTCCGGTAGCCAGCTGAACCATATAAAAACGATGATGATCCGCCAGGAGAGTATCTTTCTTTTTCAAAGGATTATGCGGACTTACTACAAACCACACCTGATCAATACCTGCAAATTCGGTCATATATCCGGCAATTGCCACATGGCCAATGTGAACAGGATTAAATGACCCGAAATATAAACCGATTTTTGCCATCTTGGTATTCAGAATTTTTTTTCAAGAAAAGATGCCACTATTTTCAGAGTCTCTTCTTTTGCCTTATCCAGCTGATGATTCACAATGATGGTATCAAACTGATTGGCAAGTTTTAACTCGTCCCTGGCTTTTTCAACCCTCAGCCTGATTTTTTCCGGAGTGTCAGTTCCTCTTTTTACGAGCCTATTCTCAAGTTCCGATACCGACGGAGGCATTATAAATATTGCTATAGAGTTAGTACCAAATTTATTTTTCAGGCTTATTCCTCCATTGACGTCTACATCAAACAGTACATGATTTCCATTTGTCCATATTCTCTCTAATTCGCTTTTAAGAGTGCCGTAGAACATATCCTTATAGACTTCTTCCCATTCAACGAATTCGTTGTTCTTAATCTTTTTTTTGAATTCCTTAACAGTCAGAAAAAAATAGTCCTCTCCTTCAGTCTCATTTCCCCTTATTGGTCTTGTTGTAGCAGATACTGAAAACGAAAGTTTTAATCCGCTTTCGAGCAGATGCTTGACTATTGTTGTTTTGCCTGCACCGGAGGGAGCAGATATTATTACCAGTTTTCCTTCCATATTACTATAAAACATTCAGAGTCTGTTCTTTAATTTTCTCAAGTTCGTCTTTCATCATAACCACAAGTTTTTGGATTGATGCATCATTGGCTTTTGAACCGATTGTGTTTATTTCACGGCCAATTTCCTGTGCTATGAAGTTCAGTATCTTTCCGTTCGGAGATGCAGAGTTTGTTGTTTCAATGAAATAATCGCAGTGGGTTTTCAACCTTACTTTTTCTTCGTTGATATCGTATTTTTCAAGATAAAAGATGATCTCCTGTTCAAACCTGTTCTTATCGATTTTTTCTGAACCCAGATTCTCCTCCAGAAGTGACATTAATTTTTCCCTGATTTTTGTGATCCTTCCAGCTTCAAATGTCTCTATGGATTCCAGCAGTGATAGAATTTTCCCGATGCATTTCTTCAGATCTGCCATAATTGAATTGCCCTCCTCCATTCTGTACAGGTCAAGCATTGTAAGTGATTCAGTTATCTGGTTTTTGACCATTTCCCATTCAGCCTCCGGCATCTCAGGCTTTTCGGTCTTCAAAGTGTCGGGCAGTTTCATAATAGCAGTAAATATCTGATCATCAAGGTCTATCTTTAGTTCTGCAGCTATCTCTTTAAACTGATTGTAATAATTTCTGACTGCCGATTTATTGATGACAGTCACTACTTCATCATCAAGCATATCACAAAAAATCGAAAAATCAATTTTTCCTCTGTCGAGTTTTTGGCTGATAAGATTTCTGATTTCAGGTTCTTTTTCTTTATATAGCCAGGGGAGCTTGGTATTTAAATCAAGTTGTTTGGAATTAAGTGATTTTATTTCAATTGTTATTTTTTTTTGTGGTGTTTCGGCAATGGCTTTTCCGTAGCCTGTCATGGATTTGATCATTTCCTGAATATTTTAAATAAAAAGTGAAGTGAGTGTAAGTTACATATTTACCAGCTAAATTACTAATAACAGCCCGGCAAAAGAGTCGTTTTTCAATAATTATCAAAGATACATCAGAGCCTTTCCAGTTTGACTGTGAAATGTCTCATATTTGGTGCTTCCCAAATTATCCTGACACCTCTATTTATCCGGTCTTTTCTTTCAAACACATTTATGACTACTGCTGCAACATAATCCATATGGTTATTTGTGTAAACTCTACGGGGTAATGCAAGTCTCACTGTTTCAAGATCGGAAAACCGGTTCTGTCGGGTTATGGGATCTCTGTCAGCCATCAGGGCGCCTATCTCGACTCCTCTTACACCTCCTTCAGTATATAGCTCAAGAGCAAGCGTTTGGGCAGGGAATTCTTCTTCCGGAATGTCAGGAAGGAACTTTTTTGCATCAATGAATATTGCATGTCCGCCGAATGGCTCAAGTACCGGAATTCCATACTCCATTAACTTCGTACCAAGGCGTGCAACCTGGTTTATACGTGATTCAAGATATGAATATTCAGTACCTTCATATAATCCCTGGGCCAGGGCATTCATATCCCTGCCCGACATGCCCCCATAAGTTATGAAACCTTCATAAATAATATTATATGTTGAAGCCTGGCGAAAGAGATCCTCATCTCTGAATCCTATAAAGCCTCCCATATTCACAATGGCGTCCTTCTTTGAACTCATTGTCATACCATCAGCGTAAGAGAACATCTCCCTTGCTATATCCCTGATATCTTTGTCAGCATAGCCATCTTCTCTCAACTTTATAAAATATGCATTCTCAGCAAATCGGGCAGAATCTATAATGAACTTTACTCCATATTTACGGGATAACCTCCCAACTTCTCTCAAATTGTTCATACTCACGGGTTGACCGCCTACAGTATTGTTGGTGACAGTAACAATTATGCATGAAATCTTCTCAGCCGGGTGGGATTTAAGAACATTCTCAAGTTTTTCAATATTGACATTCCCTTTAAAAGGGTGCCATACTTTTGTGTCTGAAGCAGCATCAATAGTACAATCAACAGCTTTTGCCTTTCTGAATTCGATATGTCCTTTTGTTGTGTCAAAGTGTGAGTTTCCGGGAACGATATCACCTTCTTTCACAAGAACGGAGAAGAGAACGTTCTCTGCAGCTCTTCCCTGATGAGTAGGCAGAAAAAATTCGAACCCGGTCAGATCTTTTATTGCATCTTTCAGTTTATAATACGACGAAGCTCCTGCATAGCTTTCATCACCCAGCATCATTGCGGACCACTGTTTGTCGCTCATTGCACCTGTGCCGGAATCAGTCAGCAGATCAATGAAAACCTGTTCGGATTTCAGGTTAAAAAGATTGAATGATGCCTCCTTAAGCCAGGTTTCTCTCTGTTCTTTTGTACTTCGGAATATGTTTTCAACCATTTTGATTTTAAATGGTTCAGCGAATGGCAAATCCATGATTTCAATAGATTATATAAAATGTTGAGAAAATTTGAATGATATTATAATGCTGATTATAAGTCAGTTAATTGGACTTACTCTAGAGGTTTTCAGAGAAGAAATCTCTGTTTTTGATATTCTTGTATATATCAACCATTTTAAAAACAGTCAAACATAACAAAAGCGGTAAACCGGTTTTGAGATCCGAAGGTACTGAGAAGACAAAGTTACAACTCTTTCTGATATATCCTGAATTTCTTTATTACCGTACCTCCGACTCTCTCATATTCGCCTCGCATCTTGATATTGTCTTCAAGAACAAGATGACTGTCGATTTTATCCATCTTATGCTTTATGCCGGATTGTAGAATTTTTACCCCCATGATAACATCAATGCCCTTACCCCTGTACTCCTTTAACACACCACCAAGCATCATGAGAAGTTTCTTAGATCTTTTCGATTCGCGTAGTATTTTGAAAATACCAAATGGCAACAGTTTACCATTTGCCGCTTTTATTCCAGGACTGACATCCGGCATTCCTATTGCAAATCCTATTAATTCCCGGTCAACCTCAACAACCTTAATAAATTTAGGATCGAGTATTGGAAGATAACGGGCAGCGAACTCCTTTTTCTCTTTATCGTTAAGTGGAACAAATCCATAAATCTCCGCAAAAGTCTTATTCATAAGTTCCAAGACAGGAATGATATATGGTTTTAATTCCTTTTTTGACAGGAATTCAATTATTTTGTACTCTTTATTATTTGCAACTCTTGAGAGAACTTTTTCGTAAATAAGTGGAAATTCATCTGGCATCTTGGCCAAATAATTGACAAGATCGACTTTCTTCTCATATCCTTCTGCAACGATAAGTTCAGGCATGTATGGAGAATTGGTTGCAGCTGTCATGATTTGAGGATATTCGAAGCCCTCAATCTGAAAACCCTGAGGATCCTTGTCAGAAAATCCCAACGGTCCTATAATCCTGGTCATCCCTTTTTGTTTGGCCCACTCCTCAACCCTGGTTAAGAGAGCATGAAAAACTTCCTTGTCGTTATAGCACTCCATGAAACAGAAGCGCCCATGCTGCTCATTATTAATTGCATTATATCTGTTATTAATAATCCCCATTATCCTTCCCACAGGCTTTTTATCCCTGTAGGCCAATAACAGTAATGCATCAGCGTACTGGTACGATTTATTTTTCTTTTTATTGTATAACTCCCTTTCATCCATGTAAATAGGAGGAAGCCATTCGGGTTCATTTTTATGAACTTTATCCGGAAGATAAATAAAGTCGTGCCGGTCTTTTCTGGTAAGTACCTCTTTAATAACTAATTCCCCCATACGATCATTTTCTTTAATTGTGGCAAGAAACAAAAAAACTTTAATAAGAACAATTCCAGGTGAAATAAAATTAAAATTATCGGTATTTGAAAATTATGTCAAAAATAACAAAAACTGCAAAAAGAATACTTGCTATACCATTTGTAGTCGCAAATGCAATAGTGACTTTACTGATATCATCATGTCTGACAATGCTGTGTTGATAGATTAATAATAAAGTGAACACTGTTGCACCTGACCAGAATAGTAATCCTCCCTTTTCATAAAATCCGGCTATTAATACAAGCAAGAATGTTATAATATGGATAAAGATTGAAATGACAAGAGCCCTCTTTCGTCCGGCAGCTGATGGTAGAGAGTGCAATTCATTTGTCTTGTCAAACTCATCATCCTGCAGAGCATAAATAATATCAAATCCGCTAACCCAGGTCAGCACAATTAATGAGTAGATGAGAGGAAGAATACTAAATTGTCCTGTTACCGATATATAGGCACCGATGGGTGCAAGACTAAGTCCCAATCCCAAAATAAAATGACAAAGCGAAGTAATTCTTTTTGTAAGGCTATATCCCAGGATAACCGATAGTGCAACAGGAGAGAGAAACAGGGTCAACCTGTTAATAAATCCTGTGGTAATTATAAACAGAACGGCGTTAATAATAACAAATGCTGCTGCAGCTTTAGTTCCAATAATGCCGGAAGGAATCTCTCGTTTACTGGTTCTTGGGTTAAGGGTGTCAAAGTGTTTGTCGGCAAGTCTGTTGAAGCCCATCGCTGCGTTTCGTGCAAAAATCATGCAAAGGATAACCAGTAAAAGCAACCTGATACTGAAGTCAAACTCATCTTTTGAAATAGCCAGGGAAAACCCGATAAGTGCAAAAGGCATTGCGAAGACTGTATGGCTGAACTTCACAAGTGAGAAATAGTTTTTAACTGCTTTGAAAAGTGCAATCATTGATCAAGTAGCTTCCTGTAAGTTTCATAGCTGTCATCACCGAATGTAACAAAGATTACCTTTTCAGGGTAACTGTTTTTATTCAGGAATCTTTTAGTTTCATTTATAGCAATCACTGCAGCCAGATCTTTGGGGAATCCATAGGCTCCAGTTGAAATTCCGGGGAAGGCGACTGTTTTTATTTTCTTCTCCTTCGCCAGAGTAAGGCTGGAATTATAACATGATGCCAGTAGTGAAGGTTCATCACGATAGCCTCCGAACCATACTGGTCCGACAGTATGAATAACATGTTTTGCTTTAAGCCGGTAACCATCTGTGATTTTTGACTGGCCGGTTTCACATCCGTTAAGTGTCTTACATTCAGTAAGAAGATCTGGTCCGGCTGCATTATGTATTGCTCCATCCACACCTCCACCTCCCAGCAGAGATTTGTTCGCTGCATTCACGATAGCATCAACATCGAGGGTAGTAATGTCTCCATTAACTAGCTCAATTCTTTTTTTCTTCATTACCGTATCTGAGCATCAAGTTCATTTTCATAAGCCTTAATGAGATTACTCATAATCTTGTCGATGTCTTGATCTGTCATTGTTTTAATATCATCTCGCAGAATAAAACTGACAGCATATGATTTTTTGTTTTTACCCAGGCTGTCACTTTCATAAACATCGAAAAGACTCACTTCCTGAAGTATGTTTTTTTCCGTATGGAATGCAATGTCTCTGATCTGCCCGAACTTTATTCCCTTGTCGAGCAATAATGCGAGATCACGACGGACGGAAGGATATTTGGGAAGCTCCCTGAAAGAAATTGTATGATTTTTAATCAGTTTCATAAGATGATCCCATTCAATATGACCATAATAGACATCTTGTCCGATGTCAAATTTTGCAAGATAGTTTTTTGAAATACGTCCGGCTTCCGCAACGATTTTATTGTTAAACGTATAAGTTATAGCCTCCGCAAAGTATTTATTATGGGTTTCACCTGTTATCAGAGTTCCAGGTTTAACTCCTAACCGCGAAAAGATCATTTCAATTGCAGATTTGATATGGAAGAAATCAGAAGGATTGGTTCTGTAATTCCAACTCTGAGTACCTGTATTCCCAGTAATAAAAAGATCGAGAGAAGCTTTTTCAATATAATCATCTGCTTTTGGAAAGGATCCCCCTGTCTTTTTGTAAAAGTAACAATGTCCGAATTCGTAGAGTTTAAGATTAAGATTCTGTCTGTTAATGTTCCAGATTACAGAGTTGAGTCCTCCAAAGAGAAGGGTCTGTCGCATCGAATTCAGATCGGAGCTAAGAGGATTTGCGAGTATAACAAGTTGTTCCTTATCGAAATCGTGGCTTTGCTCATACCACGATGCCGGATTAAGGGAGTTACACATTATTTCTGAAAAGCCATTGGCCGAAAGCAGATCAGATATAATATTAACAATTTTTTCCTTGTCAGGTTTTTCAGGATATGAGAGAGTTGAATTGACATGGTTATTAACCTCAATATTGTTGTAGCCGTAAATTCTGAGAACCTCTTCAATCACATCGGCTTCCACTTTAACATCGACCCGATAGGAGGGTATCGAGAGTTTAAGATTAATACCGTCGTCACTTATTATTTCGATATCCAGAAAAGAAAGAATTTTCTTTACCGTACCCTGTTCAATTTTTTTACCAATGAGCCTGTTAATATTATTATAGTTAACACCAACCAGCACATTTTTGACAGGATTTGGGTAAACGTCAACAATGTCTGAAGAAATCATACCGCCGGCAATCTCTTTGATAAGCAATATTGCCCTTTTGAGAGCCCATGTGGTAATACCCGGATCTGCACCTCTTTCAAACCGGAATGAAGCGTCAGTTTTTAGTGAGTGTCTTTTTGAAGTCTTGCGGATTGAAACAGGATTAAAGTAGGCGCTTTCGAGGAAGATGTTTTTTGTTGAGTCAGTCACCCCTGATTTTATTCCTCCGAAGACTCCGGCAATGCACATCCCTTCCTTTGTGTTGCAAATCATAAGATCACGTGAGGAGAGGCTTCGTTCAACCTCATCAAGGGTAATGAACTTGCTTTTATCAGGCATGTTCCTGATGATGACTTTTTTCCCATCAATTTTATCAGCATCGAAAGCATGCAATGGCTGACCCACTTCGTGTTGTACAAAATTTGTTATATCAACTACATTATTAATCGGATTGAGACCCACAGCCCTGAGTTTATTCCTTAGCCATTCGGGTGATTCTCCGATCGTTACACCGCTGATTGTGATGCCTGTATATCTCGGGCAGTCAGTAGTGTTTTCTATAATAACTTCATATGGGTTGTTGTTATTATCAGGTTTAAAGTCTGATAACAAAGGAAGAATAGCTTTTCTATCCAGACCCGCATTGAGATTCAGATATGCAGCAAGGTCCCTGGCAACTCCAAAATGTGATCCGCTGTCGATCCTGTTAGGAGTAAGCCCTATTTCAAAAACACTATCTTTTACAATATTAAAATAGCTGGCTGCAGGCGTTCCGGGTTTAGCATCATTGTTCAGAACCATAATGCCATCATGTGAATTACCAAGGCCAAGCTCATCTTCAGCACATATCATTCCTTCAGATAACTCTCCTCGTATCTTCGATTTTTTTATTTCTAAATTATCATTTCCCTTAAAAACAACTGTTCCAACCGTAGCAACAGGAACCTTCTGACCTGTTGCTACATTGGGGGCTCCGCATACTATCTGAAGTGGTTGGGAAGTACCAATATCCACAGTTGTTACAGAAAGTTTATCGGCATCAGGATGTTTCTTACATGTCAATACTTCCCCGATTACCACTCCTTCAAGACCCCCTTTCACAGAAACCCATTCATCAATTCCTTCAATTTCGAGGCCAATACCTGTTAATATTTCTGCAATTTTGGCGGGTTCAAGATCAATCTTTAAATAATCTTTAATCCAGTTATATGAAATCTTCATTTCTTGGTTGAGCGTATTTAATTAGCAGTATGAATGCAAAAGTAAAGAAAATCCATTAACCGCAAAGATCGCAAAATAAAGAATTCGCAAAGGCCACAAAGACTTCAATAATATGCTTTTAACTTTTCTTTCTAAAAAATATATTGAAAACAAGCATAGATAGGCTCTGTCATTAACCTCATAAGGAATGTCTCTAATTTGTCTATCTTTGTAACTCAAACGCTCAATCTATGGTTATTGAAAAAGAAGATAAACTGATCCTAATAACAAATGATGACGGTTTGTATGCGGGAGGATTAAGAACGCTTCTTGATGTGATGGAGGAGTTTGGAAAGGTTATTCTTATATCAACTATCGAAAGTATGTCGGGAATGTCGCAGGCACTGACAGTCAAGACGCCCATACGGGTTAAACTTCTGGAAGAGAATGACAGGCACAGGATTTATGCCTGCAACGGAACTCCTACCGATAGTGTAAAGCTGGCTATCAATCAGTTATTTGAAAGGCCCCCTGACTGGGTTGCCTCCGGAATAAATCATGGTTCCAATGCTTCTGTAAGTGTTCTTTATTCAGGTACTATGGCAGCAGCAATCGAAGGATGTCTCTACGGGATCAGCTCTGTTGGGTTTTCTCTTAATAATTTTTCGCCTACTGCTGATTTTTCGATCTGTAAAAAATATATCCGTATCATAATGAAAAAGCTGGCTTTAGAGCCGCTACCTCAAGGTATATGCCTGAATGTAAATATTCCTGCTGTTAATAAGAATGAAATAAAAGGGATTAAAATATGCCGGCAATCAAAAGGTAACTGGAAGGAGGAGTTTGAAAAAAGGAAAGACCCTATGGGCAAAACCTATTATTGGCTTACAGGTGTTTTTATGAATCATGAGCCAGACTCTATTGATACAGATGAGTGGGCAATCTCACACAATTTTGTTTCAGTAGTACCCGTTACTGTCGATATGACTGCCCATTGGTATATTGATAACCTAAAAGTAAGATATAAAAAATGAAATTTTACGAGAAATATGACAAAGTCCTGACAGGTTTAATTTCAGGACTGATATTTCCATTTATAGTAGGAATAATCATTTATTCCTTTTCTTCAGGTCACTTATCACTTCATGATTATCTTGCCAGGATTGCGGAAAAAGACATTATTACACATTCTATAACTTTATGTGTCTTCCCGAATATTATTATTTTTCTGATATTTAACCGGTTCGACATGCTTAAGGCTACCAGGGGAGTACTTGCAATAACTATTTTCTGGGCTGTAATTGTTTTTGGAGTAAAGCTTTTAGTATGAAGTATTTTATTATTGCGGGAGAACAATCTGGCGACCTTCATGGCTCAAATCTGGTAAGGGAATTACTTAACGCTGATAAAAACGCAGAGATCTTCTGCTGGGGCGGCGATCTGATGGAGTCTGCAGGAGCTACCCTTTTGGTTCACTACCGGAAAATGGCTTTCATGGGCTTTATCGCTGTTATTAAAAATCTTGGAGCAATTTCCAAAAACATCAGCCTGTGCAAACGGCAGATAAATGAATATAAGCCAGATGTTGTAATCTTTATTGATTATCCCGGTTTCAATATCAGGATAGCAGAGTATTCAAAAAACAAAGGATATAAAACCTTCTATTACATATCTCCTAAACTATGGGTATGGAACGAAAGCAGGGTAAAGAAGATTAAAAAGTATGTTGACCGGATGTTCATCATTTTCCCATTCGAGGTTGATTTTTATAAAAAGCATGATATAACTGTTGAATATTATGGAAATCCTCTCGTTGATGAGATCGAAAAAAGAATTTCTTCCTTTCCGGCAAAAAGCAATATCTGCCAATACCTAGGGATTGAAAATAAACCGGTGATAGCCCTCTTAGCCGGGAGCCGCAGACATGAAATTAAGCTTATCCTTCCTGAGATGATTAAAGCAGTACCCTATTTCCCGGGATACCAGTTTGTTCTGGCCGGAGTGAAAAACATTCCGGATGACATATATTTTAATATCATTGGGAATGCTCCCGTTAAACTGATTAAGGAAAAAACTTACGAGATTCTTTATGCTGCAGAAGCAGCGCTGGTTACATCAGGGACAGCGACACTTGAGACTGCTCTTTACGGCACTCCCCAGGTCGTCTGTTATAAGGGTGATTTCCTTTCAATGCTGATCGCATGGATGGTGATCAAAGTGAAATATATCTCGCTTGTGAATCTCATAATGGATACTGAAGTTGTTAAGGAACTGATTCAGTACGACCTTAAAAAGAATACTCTTTTAAAAGAACTTAAAGCGATTCTTTCCGGTGGGGCAAAACGGGAAAAGCTATTATCTGATTATAAGGTTCTGTCAATTAAATTGGGCCCTTCAGGTGCCTCAGGAAGGATTGCCAGGGAGATGGTGAGGGAGTTGAAGAAATGATAGGGGGGCAAATAACGGAAGAAATTTAAGATAGTATTCAGATTCGAATTATGCTGAGATTGAACCTATTATTTTTTTTATTATTGACTGTCTTCTCTGCAGCTGTTTCTGCGCAGGTCAAAATCCGGCTTTTTTCAAATCAATCTCCCTCTTCGGCAGTATTTTCAGTAACTGAAGGAAACTATGAAATAAATTTATTCACAGGTAAGGTTCTTTCAGTTCTCAAAGGTGAACCTGTCGTTATAACTAAGTTTGATGGAAAGCTTGCTGTTAAATTGAGAAACACACAAGGTTTTGTATGTGATTCTATGATTCTGACAGGAAAAACAGGGAATGATTCATTTTCTTTAAGAATTAATGGAATTTTACCTATAAGGCAGTATTATTCAGGTGATCTTCAGTGTTTTCCTGACCTGGGAACATTGGTACTCATAAATATTTCAGATATCGAGAAATATATTTCCGGTGTGGTAAAAGCTGAAGGTGGAAGCGGAAAAAACTTAGAATACTTCAAAACACAGGCTATTATTGCACGTACATACATGTACAAATATTTTGATAAGCATTCTTCTGACAGGTATAATGTATGTGACAATACACATTGCCAGGCTTATAATGGTTTATCTTTAGATACACTTCTTAACAGAGCAGCACTGGAAACTCTTGGACTTGTCATACTTGATAAGAATAGTGTTTTAATCATATCAGCGTTCCATTCGAATTGTGGGGGAGAAACTTCAACTTCTGAAGTTGTCTGGTTATCGGATCAGCCATACCTGAAAGCTGTAATAGATCCATACTGTCTTAATTCAAGGAATTCCACATGGACAAAATACCTGTCGTTGAAAGAATGGGTTAGCTATCTGAGGAAATCGGGATACCAGGGGAATATTGATTATCCGTCAGGATTTAATTTTTTACAGGAATCCCGACTGACTGATTACAAAACAGGATCATTTACAATACCGTTAAGGACGATAAGATCTGACTTTGACCTGAGGTCAACATTTTTTTCCTTATATGCAAAAGGTGATTCAGTTATATTTGATGGAAGGGGTTATGGACATGGTGTTGGACTATGTCAGGAGGGTGCCATGGAGATGGCATCAAGGGGATTCAATTATAAACAGATCATTGATTTTTATTATTCAGGAGTATTTATTACTGATATAAAAAATGCTGTAGCTTTGCCTTGAAGCTTTCTTTCGGGTAAAGTGTAAAACTCTTTGTGAACCTTAGTGATATCCTTTGCGCGACTTTGTGGTAAAAGCGAATTCATTTAACCACAAAGTAACACGAAGTAAAACTCAAAGTAATACAAAGGGAAAAAGGGGACAATTAATTATAATTATATGTTTGCGATTTTCAGAAAGGAGATAAGTGGTTTTTTCAGTAATCTGACAGGATATATTGTAATTATTGTTTTTCTCCTGGTAAACAGTCTTTTCATGTGGGTTTTACCCGGTGAATGGAACATACTCGATAGTGGATATGCCGGACTCGACGCTTTGTTTTTCCTATCACCATGGGTCTTCATGTTCCTTGTCCCGGCTATAACGATGAAGATGATAGCTGAGGAAAAACGTATGGGGACTATTGAGCTGATTTATTCGAGGCCTATCACCGAAAGAGGAATTATTTATGGAAAATACATTGCTTCGGTCTCTTTGGTTTTGCTGGCACTGCTTCCGGCACTGATATATTATTTTTCGGTTTACAATCTTGGTGAATCTCCTGGAAATCTTGACCGCGGCGGTACCATAGGCTCATTTATCGGTCTCTTCTTTCTTGCATCAGTGTATGCTTCAGCCGGGATATTTGCTTCATCTGTTACAGATAATCAGGTAATTGCATTTATTATTGCGGTGCTGATATGTTTTATTCTCTTTATGGGATTTGATTCATTTGCTTATCTGCCAGGATTGAAAAAACTTGATGAATTTGTCATCAGACTTGGTATAAATGAACATTATAAATCTATCAGCAGGGGAGTAATTGATATTAAAGATGTTGTCTATTTCATAGCTGTGGCTGCTTTCTTTAATGAAGCTACAAGACTCCGCATGCAATCGCGTAAATGGAAGAAAAAAAGTTAAGAATGACAGTGTTAAAAGATAGCAAAAGCATTAAATTCAGAAGCTGGTTACAATTCCTGTCATCAGTCACAGCGATCATCATATTAGCTTTATTGACCTCATTCATAAGGGTAAGAATAGACCTGACAGAGGATAGAAGATATACACTTTCTGAACAAACAAGGAAGATACTGACTAATCTGAAAAATGATATTTATATTCAGGTATATCTTGATGGAGAGATACCTATCCCCCTTAAGCGATTAAAAAGATCTGTAAGAGAAATGCTTGACGAATTCAGAATAACATCCGGGAGGAAAATTGATTATGAGTTTATCAATCCATCTGAAGGCAAAAATGTTCAACAGAGAAATGCTCAATATCAGCTTCTGGAAAAGAAGGGCTTGAATCCAGTCAATATAAGGGCCAGCGATGCAGAGGGCGGTTCTACGACGAAGAGAATTTATCCGGGGATGATAGTTAATTATAACGGAATAGAAGTTCCGGTAAACTTTCTGAACAATTCATCATCATCATATGAGCAAAACATCCTTCATTCGGTGGAAGGACTTGAATATGAAATGATTCAGACAATAGCGACACTTAGTTCAGGTACTATAAATAAAGTGGCTTTCATTGAGGGACATGATGAAATCCCTGAGATTGAAACAGCCGACATAACAATGAATCTTGCCAGATTTTTTACGATTGACCGGGGCACTATCGCAGGCAAATCCGGGATACTTGACAAATATGCAGCAGTTATAATTGCAGGACCTGAAAAATTATTCAGCGAATCCGATAAACTGGTGCTTGATCAGTATATAATGAATGGTGGAAAGGTCCTATGGCTATTTGATGAGGTAGCTGTAAATTCCGACAGTCTTGCTTCTGGTGAGACAGTGGGACTCTATAGGCCTTTAAATATTGAGGATCAGCTTTTCCGGTACGGTGTCAGAGTAAACCCGGCGATTGTTCAGGATCTCGAATGTTTGCCGATCAGAATTATGGTAATGAGCGGAGGTACGCGCCAACAGGTTGATGCGGCTCCATGGATTTATTATCCATTACTAAAACCAGCTGCAAATCACCCCATTACAAGAAACCTGAACAGGGTTAAAGCTGAATTTGCAAATTATATCGACACTGTTGGTCTGGATCCTGCTATTAGAAAAAAGATTCTTCTTTCTACCTCCAAGTTTAGCCGGACAGTTTCTCCTCCTGTAGTGATAAGTCTTAAAGAGGCAGAATTGACTCCTGTTGAAAAAGATTTCAACAGACCGAACCTGCCGGTGGCGATTCTGCTTGAAGGTGTTTTTCCATCGGCTTTTAAAAACAGGATGGTCAGTAATATTACGGATGATAAAAATCTCAGGATAAAGACCCAGAGTAAGGAAACCAGGATGATTGTTATTGCAGATGCAGATATTATCAGAAATGAAGTAACAAGGGTTGGATTGAATGAATCACCACGCCCGCTGGGTGAGGATAAATATACGGGACAGATATTCGGAAACAGGGATTTTCTGATCAACTGTCTTAATTACCTGGTAGATAACAACGGAATAATGGAGCTAAGATCAAGAGAACTTAAACTGAGGTTACTGAACACCGCGAAGATAAAAACTGAAAAGTTAAAATGGCAACTCATTAACATGATTGGTCCTATATTAGTGGTTGTCCTCTCAGGTTTGCTTTTTAGCTATTTCAGAAGGAAAAATTACACAAGATATTGATAATGAATAAAATATTTCTCAGGAGTATTTTGTTAATTATTGCAGCCGGGCTGCTTGTCCTGATCTTATTCAGCAGCAGATCTCCATTCGGTAAAAACAACAGCTCGTTCGCTACAGAATCCGGAAAAGAAATTACGCGAATCGAATTTGGCGAAAATGGGGAAAGGTTAATCCTTGAAAAAAAGGGAGAGGACTGGTTGATAAACGGGAAAACAGAAGCAAGAAAAAGTGGTGTTCTCTTTATAGTGAGGATTCTGAAAGAAATAAAAATTAAATCACCTGTATCTCCTGAATTATTTAAAAATGAAATAGTCTTAAAGGATATAATACCGTTAAAAGTGAAAGTTTATGAAAAAAGGAGACTGCTGAAGAGTTTTCTTGTTTATAAAACCAGGTCAAACACTTATGGGAATTTTATGAAAATCAGGGAGTCATCAAAACCTTTTATTGTCTATGTTCCTGGTTATGACGGCGATATTGGTTCAGAATTTACCATGAATGAATTATTCTGGCAACCTTATACAATATTCAATCTGTTACCTTCCGAAATAGCTTCAGTAAATCTTGAGAACCTGTATGACACAGCATCCTCATTTTCAATAGTTAACAGAAATCATCATTGTTATCTGTCCGCTGATCGCTTCGACTTTAGAGGATGGGATTCTACTCTTGTTGCCCGTTATCTCTCATATTTCGTGAGGATCCCTTTCGAATCGTGGGCTTTCGATATGGTAGAATCAGAGAAGAAAAGAACTGAGGCACAGTTACCTGTTTACAGGATTACAGTTATCACGGTTTCAGGGAGGAAGACCAGACTGACATTGTGGGCAATGATAACAGATGAAAACAGTGCAAAGAGGATAGACAGTGACAGGTTATTGGGTAAAACGGATGAGAGCAATGAGCTATTCATAATGAGGTATTTTGATATCGATCCTATCATTAAGAAGAGATCATATTTCTTCCCGTAATAATTTTTTATTTGAAGGAATAGTTTTTTTTTGTAATATTGGTAATTGAGAATTAAACAAAAATCATTGTTCAATTCATTCATTTTGACTTTAATAGAAAAACTTGGAAATCAATAAATCAACTTAAAACGATACCAATATGAAATTTGTAGTATCCAGCTCGGAACTTCTTGGTCATCTGCAGGCTATAAGCAGGGTAATCAGTTCGAAGAATACCCTTCCAATTCTCGATAATTTTCTTTTTAATCTTAAAGGAAACGATCTTGAAATAACTGCCTCTGATCTTGAATCGACGCTAATAACAAGGATGAAACTTGAAAACACCGACGGAGACGGAACAATAGCTCTTCCTGCCAGAATATTACTTGATACCCTGAAAGAGTTTTCAGTACAACCTCTCACATTTGATATCAATATGGATACCATGGCAGTTGTTATCAGCTCTGAAAATGGTAAATTTAATGTTGTTGGACAGAATGGGATAGACTTTCCTGCATTACCTTCTATTAAAAAGGATAAAAAAATTGTATTTATAATAAATGCTGATGTGTTGCTCTCAGGAATAAGCAAGACTCTCTTTGCCACAGCTGATGACGAACTTCGTCCTGTGATGGGTGGCATTTTCATTGAGGCTTCTACTGACAAAATTACCTTTGTCGCATCTGATGCTCATAAACTCGTAAGATATCAGAGAACAGACGCACATGCTGATGATAATGCGTCATTCATTCTGCCAAAGAAGCCTGCTTCTCTTCTTAAAAATATTTTACCTAAGGAGGAAGGACCTGTAAATGTTGAATTTGATGATAAAAATGCATTTTTTATACTAAGCAATTACAAAGTTGTTTGTCGACTGGTTGAAGGCAATTATCCGAATTACAATTCTGTCATTCCTAAAAATAACCCACGTAAGATCACAATAGACAGAGTAGAATTCTTTAACACTCTTAAGAGAGTTTCAGTATTTTCAAATCAGGCGAGCAATCTTGTAAAACTTCAGTTAAAAGGCAACCAGGTTATGGTTTCTGCTCAGGATATCGATTTTTCCATCTCTGCATATGAGAGGATCAAATGCCAGTATGAGGGAGATGAGATTGAAATCGGCTTCAAATCAGTGTTCCTTATAGAAATTCTGTCTAACATTGGTTCTCAGGATGTTATGATCGAACTCGCCGACCCTACCAGGGCCGGGTTGTTCCTTCCGGTGATTTCGGAAAATGAATCGGAGGACTTGTTGATGCTTCTTATGCCCATGATGATAAATGCCTGACCTTTGAATCTGAACCTTAAACGTCCTATTGCATTTATCGATCTTGAAACAACAGGAATTAATGTTTCAACTGATCGGATTGTTGAACTCTCGGTTTTAAAAATCAGTCCCAATGGCAAAGAGGAGTGGATGAGCGCAAGGGTAAACCCCGAAATGGCTATTCCTCCTAAAACAACCGCAATTCATGGAATAAAAGATGAGGATGTTGCCAACTCACCCACTTTCAAAACCATAGGAAGGAATCTTGCTGCATTTCTTGAGGGGTGTGATCTGGCAGGATATAATGCCATAAAATTTGATATACCTGTTCTGGCGGAGGAATTCCTGAGGGTGAATATCGATTTCAATTTAAGAAAGAGACGGTACGTTGATGTTCAGGTGATCTTCCATAAAAAGGAACAGCGTACTTTATCTGCTGCCTACCAGTTCTATTGTAAAAAAAATCTTGAAGGCGCTCACGGTTCGAAAGCCGATACTGCAGCAACTTATGAAGTTCTTAAATCACAGCTCGACAGATATAATGATCTGGAAAATGATGTTGAGAAGCTTGCAGATTTCAGCTCATTTAACAGTAATGTTGATTTCGCCGGAAGAATAATTCTGGATGAGAACGGAGTCGAAGTTTTCAATTTTGGAAAGCATAAAGGGAAACCTGTTGAAGTTGTTTTTAATGAGGAACCGGCATATTATTCATGGATGATGAACGGTGAATTCCCTCTCTATACCAAAAAAGTGCTTACCGAGATAAAATTAAGATCTTTCGGAAAGACCCAGGGATAAAATGAAGATCATCTGCATCGGGCTCAACTACAGGAAACATGCAATGGAAATGGATTGGCCTATACCTGATGAACCTGTAATATTTTTGAAACCTGATTCTTCTTTACTTAAAAATAATAAACCCTTTTTTCTACCCGGTTTTTCAGTCAACATCCATTATGAGGTTGAGGTCGTAATTAAGATAAGCAAACTGGGAAAAGGGATCTCTGCTAAATTTGCTCCACGCTATTTTGATGAAGTGACATTAGGCATCGATATTACAGCACGTGATCTGCAGAGTCGTCAGTCAGCAGCCGGTATGCCCTGGGAAATATCAAAATGCTTTGATGGCGCTGCACCTATCGGAGATTTTATTCCTGTATCCCGGATAAAGGATATTTGTAAAATGGATTTCAGACTGGAGATCAATAGCAAAGTGGTACAGAAGAGCAATACATCCGATATGATATTCGGTTTTAATGAGATAGTTGAATACGTATCGAAATTCTTTACTCTTAAAACCGGTGATCTTATATTCACGGGCACACCGTCAGGAGTAGGACAGCTTCATAGAAACGATAATCTAGTCGCCTATTTAGGTGATAAGCCACTTCTGGATTTCATGATAAAATAATATATTTTCAACCACCCCGGCCTCGCTAAAGCGGCGCCACCCCTCCTTTTTAAAGCTAATCTTTATACACATTTTTTTTCTCTGGCAGGAGACTTGGGAAAAGCTTACCTTAATAACCCTTACATGTTGCTTCGGAGTAATCAACATATATTCAATGAAAGCCTCG
>Ga0209226_10000097_pt1 | contig 59086 bp, 57 predicted proteins | sample BarGraNGADG00212_2_FD_184497 | JGI IMG/M metagenome (GOLD analysis project Ga0209226, IMG submission 184497) | Arctic peat soil microbial communities from Barrow, Alaska, USA - Barrow Graham LP Ref core NGADG0011-212 (SPAdes) (version 2) | ecosystem: Environmental > Terrestrial > Soil >...
GCTACAGCCCGCGCGGAGGCGGTGTCAAATCAACGGGGGCATTTGTAGGGGCGAAGCATTCGCAGGCAGGCTGACTAATATCGACAGCTTTTCGTGCGAATGCTTCGCCCCTACGGGCACGTAGTTAGATCACGCGCCGGCGTTTGAGATCGCGGCGAATTCGCCGAGCGTGAGGGTCTCCCCTCTCCTGCCGCTGTCGATTCCGGCGAGCGCAAGCGCCTTTTCGGCCCGGTCACGACCCCAACCCAACTGGTCCGACGAGGACAGCGCGTTAAGCAGCGTTTTCCGCCTCTTGCCGAACGCAGCCCTCACCACGGCAAAGAACAAGCATTCGTCGCTGACCGCAACAGCGGGGCTCTCGCGCACGGTGAGCTTGATAAGCTCCGAATCGACATCCGGGATCGGGTAGAAGACGTTGCGCGACACCTTCATTACGATCTCAATGTCACAGTGGTATTGGGTGAAGACGGTTATCGAGCCATATTCCTGGGTCCCCGCGCCCGCCCGCAACCTCTGGGCAACTTCCCTCTGCACCATCAGCAAAATCGAGCGAAAGTAGGTCTTGGCATCGATCAGCTTCGTGAGTATGGGGGTCGTGATGTAGTAGGGCAGATTCGCGATCACGGTCCATCGACCTTCGCCACGGCTCCCCATAAATTCGGGTAAGTCGAGCTTCAGGAAGTCCTCGATCACGATCTCGACCTCAGGCACGTCCTGGAGCACATCGTGAAGTATCGGATCGAGATCCTTGTCAACTTCGACACAGACCACCTTGCCGGCCCGACTCGCCAGTTCCCCGGTCACCACGCCCAGCCCCGGGCCGATCTCAAGGACACGTGAGTCTTGACCGATGGCAGCGGCATCAAGCAGCCGATTCAGCACGTTCCGGTCGATGAGGAAGTTCTGACCCAGTCGTTTCTTGGGGTGGATGCCATGCTTGGCGAGGAGGCTTTTCACCTGTGGGGCCGATGTCAGGTTCATGCCATGCCGAAAGCTACTCCAGAATGTGAACGATAACGCTTCTACTTCCGAAGTTCAGCGCCTCGCGAACGGTGCGGAAGCCCAGATCGATGCGGTTGCCTCTTATGGCCCGGCCGCGGTCACCGGCAAGGGCATACCCGTAGCCTTCGACATAGAGCTTGGCGCCCAATGCAATGACCCTCGGGTCAACCGCCACGACGCCGTATCCGGCGCGCAACCCGCAGGCCGTTCTACCGGTAGCATATCGCCCACAGCTTCTGGGACCCGGCTCATAGGCCGATGCCCGCATCACGAGGATCCTGCGTGTGTGGAACTCGCCACGGCTGGTATACCGGCCTCTTGAGCCGATACTCAGCACCTTGTTCACTGGCTTTTTGGCTATCTCCGCGCCGATAGCAGTCCGCTTGACCAGCTTGCCGTCCTCATAGCGCACAACGCTTCGGACCAGCTTTTCGCCCGGCGCACCGGACGCACTCAACTTAACCTGCCCCATCTTCAGCGAGGTTGTGAACGTCTTCATCGAGTCGAACGCGATGGGCTGACTCTGCACCTCTATCGCATTGCTCACTTTAACGACCGATATGATCATCCCGTCTCTCGGTCGTTGGTTCGTCGCGGGCGAGACCTCGTCTATAGGCCCCACCTCGACGCGTGCTTCCTTTAAGATCGCGCCGACAGTCGCCTGGGCGGTGCGCACATGCCGTTCGGCCCCGTTTGACCTTATAATGACATCTACTGTCGCCAAGCGCTGAGCTTGCGCAACGTCATCTCGGTTGGCTGCAACCGCCACAAATACGGCCAATCCAATGGCCAACGACAAGGCGGTCCTCGCAAGCCGAAACTCTCGTCTCCCCAAATCATCGTCTCCCTTCCCGCGCCGATTACCCATAAACCTGCCCACACAAACTTTCCAGGGGCTTTCTTCGTTCGAGGCAACCATACGTGGTGATATTATGTTAGCATCTTGCCGGCGGCTTGTCAAATTCGCGTTTTGGCAACCGGCACACTATCCGGCTTATCGGCAATCAAGCAGGCAATCTGTAGTTTGGAGGGTGTTTGCGGGAGTGGCCGTGGTCGGTTGACACGGTTCGGCCGGTGGCTCTGATTCGAAGCCGCATGCACGAATCGCAGTGCTTGGGGTCTTCCGAAATGCAGCGTTTGTTGGGGTAGATCTCGTAGTGGACACGGTAGTTTAGCGGCGTGTAGTTGGGCATCACGACGTCCGCTCCCGCCTCCAGCGCCATCTCACGGCCGTTCTCCTCAATCGAACCGATGGCGGTCGTGGCAGGCAGCAGCGCGTTTCGCGTCACGATCCGTGTCAGCGCCACCATTTTCAGCGTCATCTGGACTGTGCCGGCAGGATAGCCCGCAAATGGCGTGCCGGGATGAGGGATATACGGCCCGATCCCAGCCATATCCGGCTGGAAATCTCTGTAGAACTCAATATCATCCGCCATGTGCTCGACGGTCTGCGTCGGCGAGCCGACCATGCACCCCGCGCCAACCTGGTATCCCAATTCCCTGAGCACGCGCAGACACCGCATCCTGTGGTCAAAGTCGCTATCGGGGTGAAGTCTGGCGTATAGCTCCCGACTGGCTGTCTCGTGGCGCAGCAGATACCTATCGGCTCCCGCCTCTTTCCATAACCTATAGTCTTCGTCCGATCGCTCGCCCACGCACAGCGTGATCGCCGTGTCCGTTATGGACTTGATCCGCCGCACTATGTCCGCGATCATCTCCCCCGTGTAGTAGGGATCCTCGCCGGACTGGAGGACGATGGTCTTCAACCCCTTCCGGTTAAGCTCACCCGCAAGCTCCACGATCTCGTCCGGGCTCATCCTATAGCGCTGGACGCTGGTGTTGGGCGCGCGAAGGCCGCAGTAGTTGCAGTGCCGGGCGCAGACATTGGAGAACTCCACGAGCGCGCGTATCTGCACCGCGTCGCCACAGCAGGCCTTCCGAACCGCATCTCCGGCCTGCAGCAGACGCGCTACATCGGCCTCGTTGTCCAGGTTTAGCAGGTAAAGTATCTCATCCCGGGACACCTGCCCGGTCTCTATGCACTTCCGTATAACTATGTTCAGGTTCATCCCAGTAGCCTATGCGACATACGCTCAGCCGACCCCGTGTCATTCTGAATGCAATGAAGAATCTCAAGCAGATGTGGACACCAGTTTGAGATTCTTCGCGATGCTCAGAATGACAGTTTCAGACATACACATCCCTGTCTCCCGCCTCTACCCGGGCAAGAAGCTCCCGCGTCTTCTTGCGCAGCGCGGGGGGCAGGTCCTCGATACACTCGGTCAATACGCGCTCGCCCTCCAGACGTGTCTCGCCCTCGGCATAGTCGATGAGATACTCCTTAAGCGAGAGCAGCGCGTTCGGAGCGCACATGTTGTGAATCTCGCCGTGTTTCGCAAGTCCCATAAAGCGCTCCCCAGTTCGACCGGTCCGATAGCACGCGGTGCAAAAGCTGGGAACGTAGTTGTCCTTGCACAGGCGGCACAGCACCTCGGAAAGGCTCCGCTCATCGCCGATGCAGAACTGCTCGGCCTCCGGCGCGTGCGCCTTGGCGTCGTAGTATCCACCCGGCGAGGTGCGCGACCCCGCGCTGACCTGCGATACCCCCAGCGCGATCAGCTCGTGCCTGAACTCCGGCCGCTCCCTGGTTGTGAGGATTATTCCCGTGTAGGGGACCGCCAGTCGCAGGCAGCTCACAATGCGGCGCATGCTGTCATCATCGACCGCGTGGGGCGGGTTGTTGGCCGCTGGAGCGTTCAATGCCGGTTCGAGTCGCGGCACCGAGATCGTATGCGGCCCGACGCCGAACTTGTCGTCGAGATACCGCGCGTGCGTGAGCACCCCCATGACCTCGAATTTGTAGTCGGTAAGCCCAAAGAGCGCGCCTACGCCCACATCATCGATGCCGGCATCTATCGCCCGGTCCGGCGCAAACAGCCTCCAGAGATAGTCCTTCTTCGGCCCCGATGGGTGCATTTTCTTGTAGGTTTCGAGGTGGTAGGTCTCCTGGAAGCACTGATACGTGCCGATCCCGGTGGCCTTGAGTCGTTTGAAGTCCTCCACCGAAAGCGGCGCGCAGTTGACGTTCACCCGCCTGATGCCGGCGCTGCCGACGCGGGTGTCGTAGACCGTAGCCACTGCTTTCTCGATGTAATCGATGCCCGAAAGCGTTGGGTGCTCACCCGCGACCATCAGCACGCGCTTGTGCCCCTCCAAAAGAAGTATCTCAATCTCCCGGCGTATTTCATCCTGCGTGAGAACGCGCCGCACAAGCTCCTTGTTATCCCTGCGGAACCCGCAGTAGAGGCAGTTATTCGCGCAGACGTTGCTAACGTAGAGCGGCGCGAAGAAGACTATCCGCCTGCCATAGATCGTATCTTTCACGTATAGCGCGGCCTGGTAGATCGACGACACGACCTCGGCGTCATCCGCCTGGAGCAGAATCGCCAGTTCCTCAAGATCGAGCCCTTTGCATTCGCGCGCCTTCGCGATCACCTCCAGCGCCCGCGTCTTGCCCGCCGACTTCCCGGCTTCCAGCAGGGAGAATATCTTCCCCTCGTCAATGAATCCTACTTGCTCTTCTGATACCACGCTCATCTCATTACCTCTTATCCAACAGCTCTTTCCACTAGTATAGCCGAGTAAGCAGCCGCGAGGCTTGACCTGGATCAAGTCTCGTGAATTCTTACACAATTCATGGTAGCACTTTCGGGCGCGATGAGGAAGACCGCGTACAAGACTAAGGCCCCGGCATGGCTGCCGAGGCCCTTAGTGAAGGGGGTGATGCCGACCTAATGCGTCCAGAACACCACCATGTCGCCTGAGTCCCGCTCGCCGTGCTCCTTTCGTGGAACGCCGCCGTCGTCGCGCAGGTTGCCGGAGATGCTATACACCTGGAAACCTTTGCCATCCCGCTTGTAGACCAGATCCTTGCCGCTGAAGGGGTCCTCCGGCAGATTCCGACCCATCTTCGCGCTCAGTTCCTCGAGCGACGCGGGGTAGGCTCCCGTCTGAGCCTTGTACTGCTGCGCGGCCAGCACGACCTGAGCCAGCGCGGTTTCGGCCCTCGCAGCGTCTACGCTCAACCTCGCCCGCGTAAACACCGGCAGTATGATCCTTGCCAGGATCGCATACCGTGGCAAACGACCGAACGATTGGTCTATCTGCTTCTGCTTGCCAGATCGATAGGGCAGTGAAGCGGCCTCGACTTGCTTGTTCATGTAGTCCAGATAGACAACACCATCCGCATACAGGATCGGCCGCCACCCGAAGCGCAGCAGCTTGCCAACCCACCTGGAGGGCGACGCTGAACCGCTGCCCGTTGTGGCGTTGACGGCGTCGGTCGTCCCCGTGGCCCGCACATAGTCGTAGGCCCACAGCCCCGCCGCGCGCTCACCCTTCATAGCACTGGCAAAGTCCGGCCCGTAGTCAGTTGTGTCAAGCATGGAATTGAGCGCTTCGGCCTGCCGCGCGTTGGGCGCACCATACTTCATCACGTCCAAGAGGGCCTCGTTGGCCATTCTATTAAGAGCGCATTTCACCAGCACCGCGATCAAGATGGGGTCGTTGCAGGTAGTCTTGGCAACCTTGAAGGCAAGCTCCAATGTCTGATACGCCTCGTCCGTCTTGCCGTCGCGAGCCAGCAGTATGGCCTGCGCGCAGAGGAGGCGGTCGAGTTGTCGCAGACGGCCGTACTGCGGAAACAACGCCCCAAAGCCGTCCTGCCAGCGTGTATCGAACTTGCACTTAGGTCTGGCAACTGCCTGCTCGACCATTGGCAAGACGTCGCTGAAGTAGGCGCCGGCTTTCTTGGCGTCCGACCAGAACGTTGGGCTGTCCATCACCTCTTTCGAAAAACCGGATGTGCTGGCGTCGCCCGTCCCTGTCCACACATTCGATGCACCATCCTTTGCGGGAACGCAGTCCAACACGTTCAGTTGCTTCTTGCCGTTGGCACTGCCCAGCCTCTTGAACACCTTCTCGTAGATAATCGCCGCATTCTCGGCATCCGGCACCGGTTCTCCACCAAGAGTCGCTACCGACACGGGATCACCCGCGGCCTTCACCTTCTCGATAGCAGCCGCAAACCGTCTCCCGAGTATCAGCGACGCCACCCCGTACACGAACGCCAAGACCAGCACGATCACGAGCAGCACTTTTCCAATCTTACGAAGTTTCTTCACCGCACACACTCTCCCTTCAGGCAGGCCCGAGCGCCTGCCGGGCTCTTGTTCCTGTTGCTCCACAGGATATGACGCCCGAAACCGTGGGTTTTGTATGTTATCGCAATCTACGGCCCGGCGGCCCCCGCAATCGCTTTCCGTAGATACTCCGGCGCAAGAGCGCTCACCGGGGCGAACTTCGGCCCCATCGCATATTTGACCAGTCGATCCAGCAGATAGGCCCCCGCCGGGTCGCTGGCATCCAGCGCGCCCGCGAAGTTCATCGCCGCAACCAGCAGCTTGCCTTTGCCGACCGTCACCTCGAACAGATACGCCTTCGCGCGCATCGCCGAAGGCATGTCGATGCAGCGAATGATCGGTTCCACGCGGGTTGCGAGATCATCCAGCAGCGCCGCGTGGGACCCGGTCAGCAACGCGTAGTAGTCCAGGTCGCACCAATCCTGCTTAGGCATCCCCGAAAGCGCCGGATGCGCTGTGTTCACCACCGTCCCGACGCTGCTGTCCTTGTCCGCGTTTCCGAGCCACCAATACGACCTGTAGCTCGAAGCGACCGTGGGCAGCGACTTCTCCGCACCCAGCAGCAGGATATTCCCGCCGCCCTCCAGAAAGTCTATGCTCGCGCTTGTCAGCCGCGAGGTAATCAGCAGATCGCAGTTGCCGGGAGCAGTGTTCGGATCGACCGGCCTCGACTTGGGATACAGCTTCGCAACTCGCTCCAACCCGCCCACGCACACCTTGTCCGACACAGTGGCTCGCCCGGTAGGAAAGACCCAGAAATCCCAGTCGTTGGTCACCTTGCCGTTGGCATCCACCATCTCGACGGACAGCGTCAGCTTGCGCGCGACTCCCGACGCAGGCATCTTCAGCGCAATATCCGCAAGCCCCTGCACGCCATCGCTGGTGACCTTGGCAATGACCTTCGCGCCCGATTTCACCACCTTGCCCGAGTCCGACAGCTTCCAGCTCAGGTTGGCCTTGGCTGACGGCGCATCCTCGTAGCGCGAGACAAGCAGCGTCACCTTCGCGGTCTCCCCAAGCCAGTAGCTGCGCCGTGGCGAGTCCATCAGGAGCACGGTGGGAGCGTTGAACTTGCAAAACTCCGCCGCGCTGATGGCTTTGGGGCGGTAGAACATATCCAGAACGCCGTTGGAGCCGGTCCAGTAGTCCTGCAGAAGCCACTGGTGATAGCCGCTGATCCCTCGCGACCGCCTCGCCGCCTCGATGTTCGTCTTGAGCGCCACGACCTGAAGCTGATCCGAGTCCGCGGTCCACTTGGGCAACTGCGAGGTCAGGCCTTTCTTGTCCGCCAGCGCCCGCTGATCCGCGAGCCAGTAGGGTCGCACGCCTCCCGCGAACAGCTTCTCCTGGCCGAGACCGGGGAATGTCGCGAAGTTGCCCATCTCATGTATCACGACAGGTTTGTCCGGCTTCCATTTACCGAGCTCATACTTGCCGTCGTTGAAGCCCATCTCCGTAAATTCGCTGAACTGGCAGGCCATGAAATCCAGAGTCGCGCGCGATTTCTCGCCGCCCTTGAGCGGGAAAACGCCGTCCGAGTCGATCACGAGCCTGGTCGGGTCGATCTGCTTCGCCGACAGATACATGCTCTGCGCGAGGTCGAACCCGCCCCACGACTCGTTGGACATGCTCCAGGCCACAATCGACGGATGGCCGCGGTTCGCCTTGATCATACCCAGCCACTGGTCCTGGTAGAACTGCCGCACCTCCGGGGTTGCCGCCCGATAGTGCTCCATGAAGCCCAGCGGAAACTCCGGCTGCACCATGATCCCCAGCTCGTCCGCCGCGTCAAGATACTCCTTGGGCGGCATCCAGGTGTGGCACCTGATGTAGTTGAAACCGTAGTCTTTGGCGATCTTGAGCCGCGCCATATACACGCTCTTATCCAGCGGCGGCGCGATGGTGTTGGGAAAAACGCAGTCGTCCCCGAACCCCCTCAAAAAGATCGGCTTGCCATTGAGCAGGAATCTGCTGCCGTCGGTGGTGAGTTCCCGCATCCCGAACCGGCCCGAAAGCACATCGAGCTCCTGGCCTTCTTTATACAGCCGAACATCCACCGTGTAGAGGTAAGGTCGCTTGGGCGACCACAGCTTCGCGCCCTCGATCTTGACCATCACGAAATCCGCCCCCATATCGGGCAGCATCTGCCGGGACACCCCGCTGCCGACGTGTTTTCCGGCCTGGTCGTAGACGTCCGCCTGCAGATGGAACTCCGGCTGAGGCTCAGCCGAACCCCCATAGATGATACGGCTGCCGGTCTCCACGATAACCTCCGCCACGCCGTCGTCGATGTGCGGGACCACGAGAATGTTTTCGACCCAGCTCTTCTCGGTCGTTTCCAACCACACGTCCTTGTGGATTCCGCCCCAGACCGTGTCGCCGAGGTCCAACACGTCCATGCAGCCGGCAAGCGGATCGACTTCCGGTTTATGGCGACCGTCCACGCGAACCACGATGTCGATGGTCCAATTCCGCACGATGAGGTAGGCTATCTCCCATCGAAACGGCGTAAGATAGCCGATGTGGTTCCCCAGATACTCGCCGTTCACCCACACGTCCGCAAATCTGTGGACCCCGGCGAAGTTCAGGTACATTTCCTTGCCCTTCCAGCTCTGGGGGACCGATACGCGCTTGTGATACCACGCCACGCCGGAATAACTCGCGAACAGCGCGCGCGATGGCTCACCTACCCCTTGAGCCTCCCACGCGCCGGGGACCTTGATTGTCCGGTCGAATTTGACCCCCCCGGCAAACCACTTTTCAGTCTTGCCTACATCGCCTGGATCGGCGCAAAAATCCCACTCGCCCGCAAGCCCAATCCTCTCCCTCGCGTAACACGACACCGCCGGTGCGAGCAGCGCCGCGGCAATCAACCCAAGCAGACAGTAGCTCAACTTCATCTCAACCCCTCTGATGAAAACGCTTTATCCAGGTACTCCTTCAACCATCCGCAAAAGCACACCTTCATGGGTATTGCGCGCTGTGGCGGCTGCCCGTAGGGGCGAAGCATTCGCACAAAAGCCTGTCGAGATAAGTCAGCCCGCATGCGAATGCTTCGCCCCTACAGCAAGACGGAGGAAGCCGAGACAACGCCGTGGAACTCATCGGTGTATTGATTCCAAATATGAGATGGAGTGGTTCTCACATGAGAGATAAAAACGCATCATTGTCCAGGCGCGAGTTTTTGGCTGCCTCCGCCGCGGGGGTCGCGCTCGCCGGTCTTCCGCAGTGGTTCGGCAAGGAAACCAAGGCCGCCGAACTCGATGGGGCTTCGTCAAAACGCCGCACGTTCGGCGCCAACGATCAGATCAACATCGCCGTCATCGGTCCCGGCGGAAGCAAGGGCGGCTTCAGGCAGGGCCTCAACGACACTCGGGGCTGCGCCAATCAACCCGGCGTAAAAGTGGTCGCGGCCTGCGATGTGGACGAGCAGCACCTGAACGAGGCCGCTAAAGCGTTCGGCCCGGACTGCCGCAGATACGCCGACTTCCGCGAACTGCTGGCATGCAAGGACATCGACGCTGTGGTGATCGGCACGCCCGACCACTGGCACGCATATATCGCCATCGCCGCGATGAAGGCGGGCAAGGATGTCTATTGCGAGAAGCCACTCACTCTCACCATCGAGCAGGGACGCCAGATCGTCAAGACCTGGCGCGACACCGGCGCGGTGTTCCAGACCGGGTCCCAGCAGCGCTCGGACGGCCGGTTCAGGCTCGCCTGCCAACTGGTGCGCAACGGCCGCTTCGGCAAGATCAAAAAGGTCGAAGCCCGCCTGCCCACCGGACCCACCGGCGGGCCATTCCCGGCCCCGCCCGTGCCGGGTGACCTCAACTGGGAAATGTGGCTCGGCCCCGCGCCCTCGACCGAATACGTCAAGGAGCGCACGCACGGCACTTTCCGATGGTGGCTGAACTATTCCGGCGGAATGCTCACCGACTGGGGCGCGCATCACAACGACATAGCGCAATGGGCTCTCGGAACCGACCGCTCCGGCCCGATCAGCGTCAAGGGCTCCGGCACGGCCCAGCACATCGGCCACAACTGCTACAACACGTTCCCCGAGTTCGACCTGGACTTCACTTACGACAACGGCGTGGTGCTGCACGTCACGAACCAGGGCGAGAACGGCGTTCGCTTCGAGGGCGAAGAGGGCTGGCTTTTCGTTAGCAGGAGCAAGATCGAGGCCAGCGACCAAAAGCTGATCGACGATCCCCTACCCGCCAATGCGATCAAGCTCTACGAGTCAAATAACCACCAGGGCAACTTCATCGAGTCCATACGCTCGCGCAAGCAGCCGATCTGCGACGCCGAGATCGGGCACCGATCCGTCTCCATCTGCCACCTGTCGAACATCTGCCTCCGACTCGGCGGAGACAAGCTGCTCTGGGATCCCGCGAAGGAGCAGTTCAAGGACAATCCGGCGGCGAATGAGATGCTGAGCAGGGCGGCCCGCAAACCGTGGAAGGTATAGAATTCTGAATTATGAATGTTGAATGTTGAATGGCGGGAACGATGCCTCCAGGTAGGATACCTGGAGGCAGAGGGCGGAACGTATTAGCCGCAATACAGCATACGGCACAACTGGGAGCCATTCTTGAATATGCTCACCACTCCAGTCACGGTCGCCATAGCGCCTTTAGACAGCGTGTCACCAGACTTGATTCTGACTCCCGCGTTTTCCTTGCCGTCCCAGGAAGTACCGTCCTTGATGCCTGAGCCATCGTCAATGTAGTAGTATCCCGCGTCCGCACCCGTTCCGACAGCAGTGACCTTACCGGCGACTTTGACCAGCAAGCCATAGTTGTTCAGTCCCGCGGCTCCAGGCATGCCGGGAGTGTTTGCCTCGGGGCCTCCAAGCAGAGTCTTGACCGTCATCAGCACAGGCTTGGGAGGAACGTTGCCTGAGGAGATCACCAGCGCCGATCCCTGCAATTCTCTCTCGCCGGTTGTGAGCGTCTTGAATGTGCCAAGGATGTTCACCTTGTCTCCCACGCTCGGAATAGGGGTTGCTGAACACTGACACGCCGCGGAGCGCTTGTCGTCCTCAACCCAACACGTAGTGCCCCTGACCTTGGTTACGATCTTGCCCACCAGCAGCGTGGGCATAGTGGCGTCAGGAACAGAGGACGCATCTCCACAGTTCGGCAACACCGTGTATTCCCAAGTATCGAAAGTGACTCCGGTGTCATATTTGGCTTCGCAGTGCACTTTGTTGCCGTCGATGCTCACGAGCAGGTAATTATAAGCTGCAACCGTGCCTGGAACTCCCGTGACCAACTCTCCGCCGACGGAACTGTTTATCACCTGCATAACGTCGCCGCATTGAGTTCGCTTGAAGTAGTGTATGTGTCCGCAGAAGGACATCATTACGCCGGCCTTACCGATCGCGCTCCAGAGAGTGTCTCTGTCCGATAGACCTCCGGTGGGATATGGATCGTAAGGGGGCTGATGGCAGAATGTGAAGATGTGGGGTTGAGTGGTATTGGCCAGGTCCGTGGCCAGCCACGAAAGCTCGACCGATCCAATCGTACCACCCATACCTGGATGATTGCTGTTGAGGCCCACGAAATGAGCGTTATTATGATCGAAAGAATAGACAGTCCCCTTGTAGCCCGCGGGCCCGTTCATCGGCATATTGGTCTTGGCCACGAACGCAGCCTCGCAAGCCGCATTGTCATTGATATCATGGTTACCCGGCACTACATACCACGGACAATTGAGCTGGTTCATGACTCCCAGCCACGTGTCATACATGGAATTGTGCAATGTAATGTCGGTGGCGCCGCTCACAAGATCGCCGGAGAGAATGACCAGGTCGACATTCTCAGCCTTTATTTGGTTGACTATCGTCGTAAGTACCCCTGTGCTTACACCGTTATCACTCCCCTGGCTATCCGCTATTGAGGCGAACTTCCAGGCAAATGCCGTTCCTGTCGGCAGGGCAATCAGTATAGCCAGCAAGGCAATAGTCAGATGTCGTCTCGTATCGCTCACCTCTGCACAAGGGCGGTCAACCCACTTTCATTACCTCTATCTCGTAGCCGTCGGGGTCGGAGATGAAGTAGAACATATCGTTGACGGGGCCGGACTCGGGCCAGAACTCGATGCCGTCCGGCTCCCAGCGCGCGCGGAACTCGTGGAGGTCAGCCACGCTGAATGCGAAGTGGAAGATGTCCTCGGGGAGGCTGAAATCCGGCGCGTCCGGCTGGTAGCACAGCTCGATTGCCGTATTGTTGCCCGGCATCTCAAGAAACGCGAGCTGATTGCCCGCGGGCGAAGCATGCTCGCGCACCTTCGCAAACCCGAACAGGTCGGCGTAGAACTTCACCGACCGCTCTATGTCGCGCACCCGTATACGGCAGTGGAGAAACTTGGGCTGAAAATCGGACATGTCAGTCACTCTCCAGGATCTCGCGGGCGCGGGCTGCGTCGTCCTTATCGACAAGAATGTGCACCCCTCCGTCCGCAAACGCAAGAATCATGTCGGTCTGCGCTATCTTCTCGTTGCCGATGACCGCCTGGATGCCGCGGCTATGCAGCTTGAGGAGCGCCACCTGCGCCGGACCCTCGAATGGGTAGCTCGCGATGCGGACCAGTTCAACGTATTCAGGTTCCCGCTCCGGGGCAAGACTCTCAACAAGGGTCTCCCCGCAATCCGGGCACTTGGTGATCTCGGCTCTATACTCATATCTACACGATGGACAAAACGGCATTTCCGCATCGGCCTCCTCGGCGTCAGGAGACGCCTCCTACAACGGCGCCCTGACCTAGCTAGTTCAGCGGCGTGATGAGCTCGGGCGTGCTCTCCAAGTACCTACCCGACCCGCTCCCGTGCAGCGTCCCGCGCACCTTGACGAACTTGCCGTTCGCTAAGTTGTGGTTGGCCACGTATACGTTGATCGGCATGCCGGAACCGTCATCCACCGTGAACTGCCCGGTGCTCACCACATGCACCTTGCCAAACACGGCAAACAGGAAGTTCGAGGACGCCGCGCCTATGATGGTGTCGTAGAATGCACGATTGCCGAGCGCGTTCACACGCGCGGTCTTATAGCTCCCGCTGGTGTCAGTGGCAACGTTGCCCGATGTATCCCACGCCTGCACAGCTACGCTGTGCGACCCCACCACATCGCTTGCCTCAATCGACCCGGTCCAGGTCTCGCCACCGGCGGCGACCAGGTCTATCCCATTCGCCTTCACACTCGCAACCGCCACATTGTCGCTGACGCTTGCGGTAATGCCGATGCTGTCCCCGCCGGCCACAAGTGACGGAGCAACGGACACGGACGAGATCACCGGTGGGATGCTCTCGGGGAACAGCGCCGAGCCAAACGCCGTCCAGCTTGACCATCCACCGCCGACCTGCTGCCACTTGCTCCATACCTTGCCATCCGATTGGAAAGCAAACACCTGAAGCCTGCCGTCCTCGTTGTGGCCGACAATCGGGACTCCAATGCTCAATCCGGCCAGCGACTGGCTGGACCCGAATGCGCCATCGGTCGTTGTCTGCCAGCGCCGCGTGATCTGACCCGAGCTCTCGCGGGAAAACACGTGCTCCAGGAAGTCCGGAGTACGGCCTATCGCGAGATCATACGCGGTCGAACCGCCAACAGCACTCCAGCCGTTCCAGCTAGTGCCGACGATTGTGCCGTTCTGCCAGTTGCGCTGCATCGCGCCATCAGCAAAGCGGCAGTAGACCTCGATGCGCCCATCGTAGGTCTTGCCGACTGCGGGATCACCGGCAATAGGGCCGCCAAGGCTGGCCCAACCCGACCACGAGCCATCGTTTGCCTGCCACTTGTGATAGAGCTGGTTATCGGTCCCGCGCACAAAGACCTCCTCGCGGCCCTCCCAGTTCAGCGCAACCACCGGATCAGCGGAGACACTTCCGGCGAGAGACGCCCAAGCCTGCCAGCCGCTGGTCGTACTCTCCCACCTGTGCTGCACGGCGCCGTCCGGCATCCGGCAGAAGACATCCATTCGGCCGTCGGGGCTCTTGCCTACGGAGGGCTTGCCCGCGATCGGCCCGCCGAGGTTGGTCCAGCTCGACCAGCTCCCGCTCGAAGTGTTCTGCCAACGGTAATACAGATTGTTATCGGTGAACCGGGCGAACACGGTATTGCCGCCGGTGCGGTTGGTCACGGCTACTGGGTCGGAGGCCGCCGTGCCGCCAAGGCTGATCCAGGCGGGGGCCCAACCCCCGTTTGCGCTCGTCTGCGCCATGTGGTAGATATTGTTGTCCACTCCCCTGGCAAACAGCTCCATCTCCCCATCTTTGTTGGTCGATAGCGGGTCCGTGGACTTGTAGGGAAAGTACGGGAATCTCCAGTAAACGGAGTTGGGGATGCAGGGAATCGTGGTGCCGCCGTTCCCCAGCCATACGTTGGCAATCTCGTCCTTGAGGTAGACCACATGGTCCCATCGATTGTCCGAGCCCGCGGGATCGTTGCAGATGTAGTCGCCGTTTGCCGTTACGCCGACGCACAGAACCAAATGCCCGCCGGTAGACGGAATCGGCGAGTTGGTGAGTTGGCCGGCGGAATAGGCCATGCCGAACTCCACCGGGACCCCCGCCGCAAAGAAATCGCGCAGCGGCTGCTGGCCGTTGGAGCGGGAGTAGTAGGACTTGAACCCGTGTTTGGCGGCTGTCTGCGCCAGGAACGGCCAATTGCCATAAATATCGTTGTAGCTGTCGTAGTCCTCCGCTGCGACTGTCTCGGTGGGAAGGTTGCACCCGTTGTAGGCCATGGCCATCGACATCGACGTCGGCCCGCAGATAACACCGCCAATTCCGGCCACCCAATACTGGGAGCGCCAAGGCACGGCCAGCGAAGTGGTAGCACTGGGGTTCGGCAGCGGCACGTAATTGACCCACGTATTCTCATCTGCGTAGCAAAGCGACATGAGCCTCAGCGTCGGGGTTACGCCTATCGTGTTGGTATAGAGGGTAACGCGATACTCGATGCGCGGCCACGTCGAGTAGAGCATCAGCGTGTCCTGATCGATGTAGCCGTAGCTGTCCGACTTCTTCCGGCTGCTGCTCAGGGTTGTGGTGCCCTGCCGGGCGATCTCATACCACGCCGTGGTTGTCCCGCCATTGACCGCGCGCATCTCGATGCGCAGTCCCGTACCGGAGGGCATATCGACGTTCCAGGACGGCACAACGTTGTTGACCCAAAACGGCGCGTCGGTGCCCAGGAAACTCGCTATGCCGGTAGTGTTGGACCCGGAAATGCGAATCCCCGTCCCGGAAACGTACATCAGACCCATGTCGAGCGTGATGGGCGATTGCTGTATCTGCAGATCCCAAACGCTGGTCGATGTCCGATACGAAGAGTAAGCGAAGACTGCGGACGCGGGCAAGGTGATAAGCGCAACGACCGCCAATAGCGTGGCAACTGATCGAGTCATAGGAATTCCCCCTGCACGCATTATACCTCAATATGCCGGACTGTCAAGACGTGCTTGCCGCAGGCGGGCGCTACTGCATGTAGCTGTAGGTCGAGATGCCCACCACCCAGCCGATGAGAGGCCACAGGCATCCCATTACGAAATCCCCAAGCACGAGACCCAGGAAGAAATCCAGCACTACTCTATATGCCTTGAGACCGCCAACCCTCAGCGTAATCAGCTTCGCCGCCCAGGCGATTGCCAGCGGAAGCCAGAGCGTGCCTATGGCGTAGCTGGTGGAGACGGCGAACCCGAGCGGATGGAACGGCCACCAGTCCAGCCTCAGCTTCATGAAGTAGAGCAAGTATGTAATGAGCATTCCCCACGCTATCGCGGACGTGGCGGCGAGATCGGGCTTTGCGGGAGTGACGGTCCAGTTCCCGAAATGCTGCTGCCACGCCTCCGTGCCAAACCATGTCACGTGGTTCGCCATGCCGACCTCCGCCCCGCGCTGGTATCCGTAGTAGAGATACACCCAGAACCCGCACACAACCGCCACAACGGACGCGATGCCTATGCCCACGGCAATCTGGCGCTGCGAAGTCCTCGCGCGCTCCGCCAACTTCATCCCGTCGAGCTGATAAGCAATCGGGATGCTTCGGTAGGCCCTGTTGAACCACCAGAACCAGCTCAGACCCGCAAGCTCCCCAGGCCCGAATGCCGTCGTGCCGAGCGCCTGAGTCAGCACGATCTCGGGCCCCATGTAGTGCATGTCGTGCATCGGCGGCCCGAACTCGGCGTGCATCCGCGCGATGGCGAGAGCGATCAGAAAGTAGAGCGATATCGCCACGACCGCCACCCACCAGCGCAGGCCGACGAACATGAAGAACGCCATTATCGCGAGCGTGCCGATGACCAGGCCGAAAACGGCGGTCCGGTAGGTCATGGGCGCGTCGGTCTCGCCGGGGTCTTCGAGATCGCCGAACACCCTGCGCAGCACGGTCGCGAGGTGCCTCCGCCCCGACCAGATCGCGAAGATACCGATGAAGTAGTAGGCCCCGAGAGCCTGCTGGTCCATATAGGGGAACTGAGTCGGCACATCGTAGACCCCGTAGACGGCCCCGACAATGCGAACCACTCTCCACATCACGTAGAAGAACCAGCACGAGAAGAGCATATCCACCGGCAGCAGGAAGCCCAGGCCGATGGCGTAGGGGTAGAACGAGATTGGCGTCCACCCGATCACGTTCCACGGCCTGCCCACAAACAGTGGGCTGATGTCCCACATCTTGACCGATAGCGGCGGCATCGAGGGATAGAGATACGCGAGGCCGTTCCACAGCGATATGCCAAACGCTATGCTGAACCCAATCCACATCAGCCTGCTTCGCAGCAGCCTGCCGCCCGGCTCGGTGATCTGTAACGGCACCTCCACAAGCGGAAACTGGAGGCGGTCGTGTTGAGTCCATTGCTGCCGAACGATGGTGTTCATGCAGAACATCACGAATACCATCACGAGCATTACCCCCGACCACACGGTTACTGGGGGCAACCACGGCCTGATGTGCTCCCAGGTGTAGAGCGTCGTGTGGCCCTCATACCAGCCCTTTACCGCGACGGGGTCGCTCACCGCCAGCCAGTGCGGAATGTGAGGCCAGAGGATCTGTGCCCAGTTGTTCTCGGGAGTGGCGTAGCGGAATGGATACGTCAGCATGGGAACCAGAATATCGAGGAAGTCGATGCTGACGATGCTCGTCGAGATCGTAAGCATCACGTAGATGACGAGCAGTTCGCCTCGATCGAGCGCGGGCCTTGAGTAGATTCGGCGGTAAAGCGCGTTCAGCCCAGTGAGCACAAGCAGGAAACACACCGCGTTTGCGAACAGGGAGACCGTGGACGGATACGGGCCCGCGCCCGTACCTGGCCCGGCGTTGTGCGCGCATTCCATGTAGAACAGGAACCAGACGTTGACCGGCACAAGCGCCGTGCCAATGGCGACCGCGCGCCACGAGCCGAATCGACCCTTCGGTCGCGCCGCGCCGATGTCATGCGCCGGTTCTGTGGTCTCGACCGTTTCTGGCCGCATACAGGTAGTCTACCGGACTCCTACTTACTGCTCGGCTTGGTAGCCTTGGCCGATTTGGCCTTCGGCGCGGGGATGATGCGCACGGTCCTCATCACATCGCCCATCGCGATCTTCTTCACCACGTCGAGGCCCTCGGTCACGCGCCCAAAGACCGCGTAATCCATATCGAGGCCCGGGGTCGGGCCGAGCGTTATGTAGAACTGGCAGGTGGCGCTGTCCCGTTCCGGGTCGGGTCTTCGCGCCATCGCGACCACACCCGCCGCGTCGTGCTTGAGCTTGGGCGAAACCTCCAGCTTGATCGACTTATCAGACTGCCCCGATCCGGTGCCAGTCGGGTCGCCCCCCTGGATCACGAACCCTGGGACCACGCGATGGAACTTGAGGCCGTCGTAGAACTTGCGCTGGACAAGTTCCACGAAGTTTATGGTGGTGATGGGCGCGTCCTTCTCATATAGGGCGAACTTGATGACGCCCTTGTTGGTGTCGATCACGACCCATCGACCCGTCTCGGGCCCGGTCGGCTTGGGAGTCTGTGTCGCCGCGAATGCCGCGCTCGACAGCAGCGTTCCGATAAGAATACAGTTTACTAACAACAATGTTCTGCCTCCGGCCTGATATCCGGCATTAAAGCCGCTCAGCTATTATAGCATATCGTCCGGAATCATCGGTGTCCACGTGCTCGTAACTACTTCAGCGCCTTGTCCACCGCCGCGGCTATGTTGTCGAACGACGCCTGATCGTACGCCTGCTTCGCCACGGCCCTGATGATGGACGTCTTGTCTATGACGACCACGGTCGCGAACTTCGACGATACCCCGTAGGCGCGCGCGATGCTGCCGCCGAAATCGAGCATCAACGGGTCTTTGCTCTCTTTCTTAATACGCGACTTGGCGATCCCACGGCCAATCCACGGAACCGAGTGGAGATCGAGCAAGCCCAGGATGTTAACCTTGCTCGGGTATCGCGTCTTTAGCGCGTCCACCCAAGGCCCCATCGCGCGCCCGGAGTCGGTGTCGGCCACGATCAGGACCGTCACGGCGCCGCTGAGCCCGGTGAGGCTCCACGCCTTGCCGAACTGGTCCTTGAGGTTGAAGTCGGGAGCGCGCGCCCCAACATCGACCGTGGGCTGCGCCAAGGCAGGCGCCAAAAGAAACGCAGCCAGTACCACGACAAGCGCCAAAGCATTTCTCATGTGTGCACCCCCCGTATGTATGCGGATCAGTTGTACATACGCACTGATACACTTTTCGTTACCCGGCGCTCCGGCGCGCAAAACTTGCCCGTAGGGGCGAAGCATTTGCACACAGACTGTTGGAAGTCATCAGACTGATATGCAAATGCTTCGCCCCTACAGTTCGTGCCCGTGGAACTGAACTCACTCCCAGCCACGTTCCGGCTTGACAGTCCGGCTCTGCCGTTATAGAATCCACGGTAGTGATTCGTGGAGGAACGACATGAGGGCTATGAAGACCGGCATACTGCTGCTGGCAGTTGCGGCAAGCTGCATCGGCGCGGCATACGGCTGCGTGGGCGCGCGGCCGCTGGCGATGGGAGGAGCGTTCATCGGCCTGGCCGACGATGCCAACGCCACCTATTGGAATCCCGCTGGGCTGGCGCAACTGGGACCCGCGGAGATCTCCGGCACGTGGACCCACACTTCGAGCAACCGCGACAAGATCAACTACCAGGAGTTCGCATCGATGGTCGCCGGTTTGGAGATGCCGAGGCTCGGCGGGCGACTGGCGCTGGGTGGGTCCTACGTGAGGTATAACACGGTCTTCTACCTGGGCGGCGCCAGAATTGAGGATACGGAGGACTGGCTCTGGGCGTCGTTGGCAGTGAATACCGGCAAAAACGGACTGGTCGGGCTTAACATAAGGAAGGTCGATGACTCCGTCCCCGGCTACTCGGTGAAAAGCGATGTTGGGCTGGACGCAGGCTATCTCTATCGAGTCAGCCCTCGGCTCAGCGTTGGTATGCTGATCCAGGACCTCAACACGCCTCGGATCAAGGTGGCGGGGTTTGCCCCGTTGCGCCGCACCCAGAACTGGCGCGCCGGGCTCGCGTTCAGGCCTGCTGGCGACACGGTCGTTACGATCGACGGTTACGACCTCGCCGATAACGGCAACGCGCTGAGCGCCCGGTTCGGCGTGGAGAAGAGATTGGGCGATTTTGCTCTTAGAGCGGGCTTCTACGGCGCGGGGAGCAATACGGATCGCGGCGCGACGTTCGGTCTCGGCATACAACGACCCGGGTTCACGCTGGACGCGGCGGTGCTTACGGGCGACTTCGACAACACCGTGATGCTAAGCGGCACCTTCAAGGTCCAGTGACCCTCCTCAGCGGACTGATCAGCACTTCCCCACTGCCGCGGGTGTCGATGGCGTAAGGGCTGGTCGTTGCCGGAACCAGGCAGGTGAACGAATACCCCAAAGCTATGGCCCATTCGGACGTCGGCCCGCTCAGCATGCACTCTCCCCTGGTAGCTGTCACCAGGTGAATATGCTCAGCCGAGCGCACGGTCACTCGCCGGCCCCTGGCTCTGACCACGCAGAAGCTGGGGAACTCGGTTATCACTTCCATGCTGTCAGCCCCTTCGATAGCCAGGCCCTCATCGAGCGTGGGAAGGTCGGGCCGCGGCGTCAGTATGGCCCTGCAGCCGTCTTCGAGGTCCAGCTTGCCCCGGCTGCGCTCGCGGTTGTAATCGTAAAGGCGATAGGTCACTTGAGTCTGCTCGCTTATCTCGTAAGTCAACAGCCCCGGGCCGATGGCGTGAACGGTGCCGGTCGGCACGTTGAAGTATGACCCCGGACCCACGCCATCTCTGCGTTGGAGCGCGCCGAGTACGGCATCTTCGGGCGGGTTTTCGGAGCATATCAGATCACAGAACTGCTGCTTGCCGACTCCATCCGCGAGCCCCAGGAAGAGATACGCCCCCTTATCGGCTTCGAGGATATACCACATCTCGTCCTTGTGCACGTCCGGCAGCACCGGATGGTTCTGCACGGAGAGCTTGTCGGCGGAGTCTATCACCTTGACCACCACCGGCACGCTCACCACCTGGTCCAAACGCGTGCCTGCCAGCGGGCCGTTGGTTATCCTCGTAACCGTGCAGAGCTCCTTGTTGTCCGGCGCGGTCGGCCAAGTGCTCACATCCCAGGACTCACCGATCGGGTTTTCCGACTCGACGGCCTTCCGCCCGGGTATACCGGCCAGCCTGCCTCCACCCCACACCTTCGGCACCGATATCGGCTCCAACAGTAACGGGTAATCGAAACCTGCCAAGGCACTCTACCTCCGTCCCAAAACGCTCATAAGATGATACCCGGCCTGCCGCCCGATGCGCAATAGCAAATTAGCTCACAAATCGCGGCATTAGGCATTAATACTTGAACGCAAACTACCGATTACGCGGTATAGATAATGTGGAACGCCGAAGGCTCGCCAGTCGTCATTAGATATGGATGACCAATGGGCGGCCCACTACTGCGGCCGCACGGCGGCGGAAAGAAACGGCAATGCGCGAAGCACGAATATCCAGCCATCGGTTCAGCTACTCGCTGGTTGATGGCTCGGCGATAGTAAGACCCGAAGGAGCCTGCAACGAAGAGACGACCGAGGCCCTTGCCCGGTTTGTAAACTCTCCTCTGATCGGCGCGAAGAACCTCATCCTCGACCTCAGCCACGCGGGCTACGTCGAGAGCCCCGGTTACAGATGGCTGGTTCGGCAAGTGCGAGCACTGGAGTCAGACGGAAGGCGATTGATGCTGGCGGGCGTGCCTGCGTCCGTGGAACGCGCCCTGAAGCTGCTCAAGCTCGATAGGGTGGTCCCGGTCGCAAAGAACGTGAAAGAGGCTCTGGCGAAGCTGGAGACCGCCGAACAGTCAGTCGGGGCCTGACAAAGCTATGATCAGCGGGCGGCAGTAACGTTCGGCCAGGACACGATGTCCTGGCCAAACCGATGTACAGGTCCGGCTATCATGCAATGCAAATGCATGATAGCCGATGATTGCGGTGGGGCCTGGTGACCAGGTGTTTCGGGATTTGAGGGATGGAGCACGGGGTTACGAGTAGATCACGGGGCTGAGAACCCATCCCGGAAATCCCGAAACCGCCACACGCACAGGCTAAGGCTCAAACGGCGTCACCGGCAGGCAGACCTCCGCGCCGTGCTAATAATACCCATAGCTGGAATGCGGCCAGTCGCCGGGATGCGTCACCAGCTTCCGCCTCACCGGGTTCGCGTGGATATACTCGATCTTAGCCAGCAGTTTCGGCATGCTCAACATCGCCACATCCCGCGTCTGCTCCTTCCACGACGCATATTGGCAGCCGCCATTGGCATGTGCAGCCAACACCCCAAGCGCCTCGGTCTTGCCCATCGCCTCCAGAATCTGTGGTATGTGCCTGCCGGACCTGCCGCGCCAGAGCTTATTGAACTTGTGCAGCAGACCCTCGTCGGGCAGGTGCAGGAGCAGATGCAGATGAGTTGGCATTATCACGAACGCCAGAAGCGAGCCGCCACAGGCCTCCAGCGCCACTCTGATGTCATCGCACACTCGCTGCCTGATCTCGGGCAGGTTCAGCAGCGGCAGCCATTCGGTAATCGTGCCCGTGATGTGGTACGCGGCGTTGCCAATGTCTCTATTGGTCCATTTCACGCGGATGTGTTAGGCGATGGCGCCAGCTTCTCCTCTTCGTAGTTACCTCGGTTCGTTTCGGGATTTCCGGGTTGGGTTGCTAGCTCCGTGGATAGACCATTAGCCCAGTGGCCCAACCCTCAAATCCCGAAACACGACGGCCTGTTCAAATCCCGGACGATCGAAAATCCCGAAACACGAAGCTTTCGCTACGGCGGGCGGAAAGGGTAAAAGGGCAAAGGGTTATCCCCGGCGCCTCCTCATGCCCAAGAGTCCTACTAGACCACCAAGCAATGTGATAATTGATGACGGCTCAGGAACTTGGGAGAGGCGAAACCCGAAAGCGCCGTTCTCATTACTCGGGGCGCCGCCGGTCTCCTCGTAGTCGTAGCGATCCGATGCCTGGAGGTAGCCGCCGTAGTAGATGTAGAACGAACCGCCACGCAAACCGCGAGAGGCGCAATTCACATCCTGGTATACAATAGCTTCGTTCCACTCCCAAACATTGCCCATCATATCTTTGGTGCCGTTCTGCTCCAAAGCGCCATTGACGGTTCCGTCCCAGGTGGAACCAATTGCCCCATCGTAGTTAGAAGCTGTTCCAGCACCCGGCGCAGTGTTGGTTCCATTGGCATAATCAGAATAAACACCGCCGCCCTTGTAGTAAGCAGCCTTATACCACTCGTCCTCGCTCGTCACAGCCCAAGTCGCTCCGGCGTTTCTGCTGATGGTGCGGCCATCAATGCCGTTGTAGCCGCCCAGTGTGTATGCGCCCGTCTCGGTGGAGCCGGCACCCTGCCCGTTGCCAAGCCAGTTGGCAAAACGAAGCGAGTCCCAATAGCTAACGTAGTTCACAGGCCTGTTCGCATAGTCGGATGCCACGCTGTAGCTGTAGCTGCCAGAGCCGCCGGTGCGCTGGATGTTGCAGCCATAGTAGCCGGTCGGATCGGCCATGTATGTGCTGTACAGTCCATATGTGTCCGTGCCCGCCACGGCGTTGAGGAACGCGGTGTACTGACCGGCGGTCACTTCATACTTGCCGATGTTGTAGTTGTAGGCTACCGAGCCGCAGACTCTGTCGGGGCCATATCCCCCGGCTCCCGAGCCGGAGAGTTCACCGGCGTTTCCCGCGTTGCCAACGGCAACAGTGTCGATGGTGATGTTCGCCTGAGCGAGACTGCCCATGCACAGCAGCGCGAGCGCTGCCGCGATTGCGGCTACCTTCAGCATTTTTCTTTCTTCCCTTCGCTCTGTTTAGAGCCTGTTAGTTTTGTGGCTTGGCCGCGCGGTGTCTACTGCCCGCTTTCGACCCGATGTACAGAGACATAGTGTGAACTTGAGAAGCTCTACTACTGTGTACTGTAAATAAGCGAACGTGTCAATGGCCGCTTGCTTGCTTTTGGGTGAAGTGAGCGTGGGGCCGCTGATAAACTGGTATTATTACTAGGGCGGTCGGGGCGTCTACCACGGCTGCGGACGGAGAGCGCGGCGTGTTAAGGGCTACCTCATCCCTACTCCCTACGTCCTCGGCACTTCGACTTCGGCCAGCGTTGCCTCCACCACCCGATCCGGGGTTACGCCCTCGATCTCGGCCTCCGGGCGCAGTATCAGCCTGTGCCGCAGCACCGGAGCCGCGAGGCGTTTGATGTCATCGGGTATCACGAAGCTCCGTCCGCTCAGCGCCGCCTGAGCCTTCGATCCCAGCAGCAGCCAGATCGAGGCCCTCGGGCTCGCGCCGAGCACCAGGCTCCGGTTCTCGCGCGTCGCGCGAACGAGCTTCGCGATATACTCCACAACCGGCTCCTGGGCAACCACCGAGGCTACCGTCCGCCGCAGCGCCGTCAGGCCATCGAGGTCGATGACGGACTTCACGCCTGCCTCCTCCAGCCGTATGGAGTTGAACCCGGCGTTGTAGCGGGCCAGCATGCCCAACTCGGTCTCAAGCGCGGGATAGGGCACGGTTGTCTTGAACATGAACCTGTCCAGTTCGGCCTCCGGCAGCGGATAGGTGCCCTCGTATTCGATGGGGTTCATAGTCGCGAGCACCGTGAAGATCGGGCTCAGCGCGTGGGTTTCGCCATCCACCGTCACCCGCCGCTCCTGCATCGCTTCCAGAAGCGCCGCCTGGGTCTTGGGAGGGGTGCGGTTGATCTCGTCGGCAAGCAGCAGACCGGTGAAGATCGGCCCTTTGCGCAGGTTGAACTTGCCGGAGGACGGATCGAAGACGTTGGTCCCGATCACATCCGAGGGCATCAGGTCCGGCGTGAACTGGACCCGGTTGAAGTCAGCCGATATGGTCAGCGCAAGCGTGCGGGCGATGAGCGTTTTGGCTATGCCGGGAACGCCCTCGAGCAGCACGTGCCCCTCGCACAGCAGTGCGACCAGGATCTGGTCGATGACCTCGACCTGGCCGACCACCACTTTCGCCATCTCGGCGCGTATTCGATCCGCCGTCTCTGAAACGGCGCGCACATCAGGCAACGATTCCGCCAATGCCAAGCTCCTTCTCTATTGAATGAATTTCGCGGGCGACATGCAGTAGTTCGGACTTCGACAGCCTTTGTCCTGCTTGCCCGAAACCAAGCAGCCGATCCACGCTCCGCGCTGTCTGCGTCCGGCCATCGGATTCGAGCTGCCGGACGATAGTCTGCTTCGGCGCATCGGGCGACAGGCCGAGCTTTGCGCACAATCCATGCCGCATCGACTGTATCAGTATCTGGGCCGCCACATCCGCCGCGCCCGCGCGATCATACAGCCTCGCCATCGACTCCACAAACTCGAACTCCGGCCTCAGGCTCTCGGACGCGGGCAGGTTTCTCACCGCCCCAAACCGCCTCCCTCTGCCGTAGCACAGCGCCAGCAGCCCCACGGCGATCACTACGACCCCAAGTTTCACCTGCCGCTGCGTGTGGATCAGCAGGGCCTCGGTTTTGGACCGCCCCAGGCCATGATGGTACTCGTCGAAGAGAATCAGATCGCCGGGCCTGGCATGCTCGGATATGATATCGACGACTTTGAGCGCGTTGCGGTAGTCGCGCGCGCCCTTGTTGGTAATCACGCGCCGCGAGTTGATCGCGTAGACGAAGCCTTTGCCGAGCTTGCGCGTCGAGCCGAACCGCGCGGGGACGTTGGCAAGCGAGTCGGAGATAAAAATCGCCGTTCCGCCCGCGCGAACCCAGCGCTCCAGCGCGGCGCGCTCCTCGGCGACAATGGGGACCGCGCTCAGAGGCCCGACCACCACCAACGCCGCCGTGCCTTCGGGCAACTGCGTATACGGGTCCTCCAGCCGCGCCACATTGTAGCCCAGCCGCTGGCCCAGAAGAGTATAGAACGCCTTGACCCCGCTCGCGCCGGCGCTGTAGGTCGTGCTCAGGTCTGACTCGATGCCCCGGCCCGGCCCCGCGAGCGCCGCGAACAGCACGGCCAGCACAATGAACAAGCCGATGAGGAACCATGCGTCGCGCGAGACCCTCATCTGGCCTCCTCGCTCGACAGCCGGTCATACACCGCGGCGGCCTTGAGGTAGTCCTCGCGCCCGCAGGTTTCGCGGCCGTAGATCTTGCGGTCGAAATCGGCGGTGAGGGGTTGAAGCTCGCCATGCGGCCTCTGATGCCCACCTTGTTCGAGCTCGCGCAGATACTCCCAGTTCGTTCGGCTGCGCTCGAAGCGCAGCGCGCGGATCTCGTCCAGATATGCAATCGACGCAAGATACGCCGCCCGAAACGCGCCCCTATAATCGCCCGTTTCGGCCAACTTCGCGGCCTGCCTGATCAGCGGCTTCGCCGAAGGCATATCGCAGCTTGCGGCGCCGGCGGGCGCATCCCCCTGAGCTTGCCCGCTCGCGGCAAGCTTTCTAATCACCAACCACAGCAGCACAACAAAGCCGATCACCACCAGCCATGCGCCGATGCATGCGACGATCCCCGCCGCGCCCGATTCCTCCAACGTCAGATGATCCACGATCCATTTGAGGAACCGCTTGATGCCATTGCCGACGGCCTTTGCGGCCCGCTCCATCCATTTGTCGAATACGCTAGGCTTGACGGGGCTGTATTCAGGCGACGAGAGAATCTGCCTCAGCTCCCGCCGGACCTTCACCGGGTCAACGCCGCTCTTGCCGGCCGCTGAACCGACAGCGGGCGAACATATCAGGCAGACCATCAGCAAAAACGGGACCAGCCGCTTCATTGGGGGCTCGATTCACTCTCGGACGGTGCTTGTTCGGTCGGCTGAGGGGCGGGAACCTGCTCCTGAGGCAGGGGCTGCGCGCCAAACGCCCCGATCTGCCGCGTCCGCGCGTCCAACTCGCTCGCCAACAGTTCCAGGTCGAAGCCTTCTTTGCGAATCCGGATATCGTAGTAGAGCAGGATGGTGACTATCGACATCACCGGCGCAAGCACGGTGGTCGATATGACGCCAATGATCGTGTGAATTATGAGAATCACCTGTGAGGCAGAGCCGCCACGAAGCATGCTCGTGGTGATAAGAGTCTGGGTCGGGATGGTCGATACCCAACTCACTATGGCCGTAACTAATCCCGCCACGAAGAACAGTACGAAGCACTTGAGCATATTGCCCGTCATCATGGTCCATGTCCTTGACAGCGCGTGGCCTATGCCCCGCCTCTCCACGACCACCGAGCACCCCACCAGCGCAAGCCTCAACAGCAGATAAGCTGCCGCAAACGCTGATCCCAGGACAAACACCACCGCAATGGGGATGGCGATGTACAATGCGGCATGACTCATGGTGACCGCCATGGCCGAGGCGAAAATGACAATGCCCATTATGACCATCGGAATCGCCAGCGCACCGGTCTGAAGAAGAACGACCAGCAGCAATTGACCAAACACCGAGGCGCTGAATACCTGCTTGAAACTGCTGAGTACGGTGGTCCTGCGACCAAGAAATCGCTCCGAGACCGCGTATGTCATCGCGCCCGTGACGAACGGCGTCGCCACCATTAGATAGAGGTAGCTTATGGCAGTGGCTCCCAGCAAGAAAAACATATTGGATAGATCAGGCGTGTTCTGGGGGCCGGGACGCGCTACCGTGCCTATAAGCGGAGTCAGATAGTACCGCTCGAAGATCGAATACGGCACGTACACCACTGCGGCGATTCCCACCAGCAGCACAAAGCTGGTCTTATACAGCTCCACGGTCTCGTCGAGGATATCCGCAATCCCCATCGGCCGCATTCGTCGTATGTCTCGGTTCATATCATGCCTCCGATTCAGTAGGCCTTCTTTGACGCGAAACCCCGAAATCTAGAAAGACCGAAATGGGAAAAGAAGAACAGGAGACCTTCTCTTCTGCTTTTCTGACTTTCGGGCTTTCGCGTCAAAGAGCAGCCCCGAAAAGCCTTCTCGCGTTGTTCGATGTTGCTTCCGCCAGTTCCTGCAACGTGATTGACTTGACCCGCGCGGCCTCTTCGGCGACGTAGCGCACATACGCCGGTTCGTTGCGCTTGCCTCTGTGAGGGACGGGGGTCAGATACGGGCAATCCGTCTCCACCAGGAGCCGATCCAGCGGACAGATTTCGACCACTTTTCGAAGCTTCTCGGATGCCTTGTAAGTAATGGGGCCGTCGATCCCGATGTAGAACCCCATATCCAGCACGTTTTGCGCGAAATCCGCGTCACCCGAGAAGCAGTGGAAAACGCACCCTGTGATATTCCCCGCCCGCTGCCGCAATACCTCCAGCGCCTCCGCATTCGACTCCCGGCTGTGCACCACAATCGGCAGAGATAGCCTGCCCGCGAGATCGATCTGCGCCTCGAACGCCGCAAGCTGCTGCGAGCGCGGGCTGAAGTCATAGTGAAAGTCCAGCCCGATTTCCCCAATAGCTAGAACCTTCGAAGCGCCGGAAAGTTCCTCGATGGCCCGTTCCACGCTCGGATCGTAGCTCTTGGCGTCGTGCGGGTGAACGCCCACGGTCGCATACACGCTCTCGAACCGATCCGCCAGTTCCACCGCCGCCCTGCTCGAATCCAGATCGTAACCGCAGACGATCATCCGCTCGACCCCCGCGCCGCTCGCGCGAGCGATCACCTCGCGAATGTCCGCGCTGAATTTGGGATCGTTGAGATGGGCATGTGTATCTATGAGGCGGGCTTGGCTCACGTCCGTGGGACCTTGTGGCTGACGAAATCATCCAGGACGGCGTTGAAGATGTCGTGGCGCGTGAAGAAGCAGAAGTGGTCGGCGTCCTCCAGCACCTCGATTGTCGAGTCCACCACGCCCTGGTCGATGAGCTGGGAGCCGCCGAGTATGCGAGACCAGTCCCTCGCGCCCGCGATCACGAGCGTCGGCGCCTCCAGTTCGGCGAGCACGGGCGTAATGTCGATCTTGCGCAGCAGGCGCAGGCGCGCGCCGACAGTGGCCCGATCCGCCGCGCCGCCATGCCGTGCCAGATATGCAAGCGGATCGCCATCGTCATCGATTGCCGTCCGTGCGCCCGCAAGCCGCCTCCACAGTCGCGTTAGCAAGCTCTCCTGCTCGATCTCTCCCGGCGAGAGACGCGCGAGCATGTCCTCCTCGCCGACGCCCACAAACGAAGCCGCCGCGGACACCGCCACAACCGCCAGCGCGCGCTCCGGGTGAACCGCGGCGAACTTCAGCGCCACCATTGCGCCGAGGGTGTGTCCCACCACCACGGCCGCGTGGACCTTCAGCTTGTCGAGAAACCGCACCAGATCGTGTACGAGCAGGTCGAGAGAGTAGTCCGCCCTGCCACGGGCTGGGCGGAGGTTGTAGCCGAGCACTCGGTAGCGGCTCGAAAGCCCGGATAATTGATAGCGAAACCATTCCACGGACCCGAACAGGCCGGCAACGAAGACGAGAGGCAAACCCACGCCGGCGTCCGTGTAGTCAACTTTGAGGCCGTCAACAGATGTCGTTGGCAAATGGGCGCCCCCTCCGAAGCGCTCGAAGCATTCATCGAGCCGCTCATGATGTATCATACTCAACCTGCCGCGCCGGTTCCTTCCCTTCTGTTCCCTATTGGGTGCGTGTCAAATCTACCCAGAGCCGCAGAGGCAAAAAAACGGAGTGCAACGGGCGATCTCGTCAATAGAGCAATGGCAGCGCTGTATCTGGACGTGAAGCAGATGCGGACGGGGATCCACGCTCATATCCCATCATTCGGTTGAGACCCTTCTAAGCTTGTGGTAGAATACAACTGTAGGCTCAGGAGGATCCACGAAATTGATTATCACCCAAACCCCCCTAAGAATCAGCTTCGCTGGCGGTGGAACCGACTTCAGAGGCTTCTACGAAAAGGACTACGGGGCGGTAGTCTCGACGGCGATCGACAAATACATCTACGTGATCGTAAAGGAACGCTTCGACGACAAGATCCGCATCGGCTACACGCGGACGGAGATGGTGGACCGCGTGGAAGAGATCCAGCACGAGCTGGCAAGAGAGGCGATGCGGATGGTGGGGATCACGAGCGGTGTAGAGATCACCACGATGGCCGACATACCCTCGGAGGGCTCGGGGTTGGGATCTTCGAGCACCGTGACGGTCGGCATGTTGAACGCGCTTTACGCGTATAGGGGCGACATCGTGCCCGCTGAGACGCTCGCGCGTCAGGCCTGCGAGATCGAGATCGGCGTGCTGGGCAAGCCGATAGGCAAGCAGGACCAGTATATAGCCGCCTACGGCGGCATCAGATACTTCAAGTTTCTGCCAGACGAACAAGTCGAGGCAACCGCGATCAACCTGAATGCGGGAGCGAAGCAGCGGCTCTGCGAGAGCCTGCTGCTGTTCTACACGGGTGTAACACGGCAGTCCTCCCAGGTTCTGAGCGAACAGAAGGTCAACATTTCGAGCAAGATGACGGTGCTCACCGACATGAGAGACCAGGCCGACGAACTCGCGCGCCAGCTCAAACTTGGGGCGGTGGCGTCAGTCGGCCAGATTCTCAGAGATGGCTGGTTGAAGAAGAAGCAGCTCGCAAGCGGAATCACGAACCCTCAGATCGACGAGCTCTTCGAGCTTGCCATGTCCGCGGGCGCGCTGGGCGGCAAGTTGACGGGGGCGGGGGGCGGAGGATTCTTCCTCGTTTGCACGCCGCCGGAGAACCGCGCCGCTGTTCGCAAGAGACTCTCTCACCTCCGAGAACTGCCGATCAACCTGGAGCGCGACGGCTCGAAGGTGATCTTCAACGTCAGAAGGTAGGACAAGCAATGTCAATGATCCGTGAGTATCTGGACCTGGTCACGCAGGCGATTGCCGATCTGCCTGAGGACAAGATACAGGACATGGTGGACACGCTGAAAGCCGCGCATGCCGAAGGACGGCAGGTGTTTGTCTTCGGTAATGGCGGCAGCGCGGCGACTGCGAGTCACGTGGCGGAGGACCTGCAGAAGGGCGTCAAGGAGTGCACCGGCAAGAGATTCAAGGTGATGTCGCTGACTGATTCCACGCCGCTCATCTGCGCCTGGGCCAATGATAACGGTTACGAAAACATCTTCGCCGAGCAGTTGGACAGCTTCCTTGAGCCTGGAGACGTGGTCATAGCGATCAGCGGCAGTGGCAACTCGCCGAACGTCATCAAAGCGGTCGAAAAGGCAAACGCGATGGGCGCAATCACCATCGGCTGGTCGGGCTTTGCGGGCGGCAAGCTCGCGCAACTGGCCCAGAAGTCGATCGTGGTCAATAGCGACAACATGCAGCGCATCGAGGATGTGCACATGGTGCTCGGGCACCTCGCATTTGCCTGCCTGATGAAGCAGTGCGGGCGGGGGTAACCCCAAGTGAGAGCAGTCTTCCTCGACCGCGACGGAGTCATCAACTCCGATCGGGACGACTATGTGAAGAACCTCGATGAGCTTCGGATCTACCCGTTCGCGCCGGAGGCCCTGCGGCGGCTTACCGAGGCGGGGTGGCTGGTGTTCGTCGTATCGAACCAGCAGGGGATCGCCAAGGGGATCGTCTCCGAGGATGATCTTATGGCAATCGAGCGGGAGATTGCTCGACGGGTCGAAGAGGCTGGGGGGAAGGTCACGGCGTTCTACTACTGCAGGCACCTCGCCTCCGACAATTGTTCGTGTCGCAAGCCCCAACCGGGGCTTCTCCTCAAAGCGGCGCAAGAACACGGCATCGATCTCGAGGAGTCGGTCATGGTTGGCGACACCGAGCGCGACTTGATCGCCGGCAAGTCCGCCGGCTGTAAGACCGTTCTGGTGCTCACGGGGAAGCTGACCCGCGAGGATGGGGAGTCGCTCTCGTGCGGGCCGGACTTTGTGGCCGATACTCTGGCCGAAGCGGCCGAGTTCATAGTCAACCTGCGCGCGGAGGCCAATCAATGATCGTATCCACTGCCCCAGGCAGATGCGGCATAGTAGGCAACCCAACGGACATGTATGGCGGGTCGGTAATATCGTGCTCGACGGTGGAACGCGCGCGCTGCACGATCATGGACTCTCCGTCATTGATGCTGTCCGTCTCCGGCTTCGTGCAGATGATCCGGTCGAACGATGACTTGCGCCTGTGCGGCAACTACCTCGACATCCCCAAGGCTGTTCTAACCTACCTTGAGCTGACCCCGTCCAACTTCAGGTGCCGCTTGAGCGCGAACACGGAGATACCCGAGTCCGCGGGACTTGCCGGATCCACGGCGTTGGTTGTTGCCGTTCTGGGCGCGGTGCTGGAGAAGATCGGGGTGGAGATGGACCGATTTTCGATTGCCGAGACAGCGCGCAAGATCGAATACCGCGTGATGGGCATAATGTGCGGCTATCAGGATCAGCATATGGCGGCGTTCGGCGGGCTCAACTACATGGACTTTCGAGGCAAGGAAAGGCTCGCGCAGGACGAAGACGAGCCACTTGCCACCGTCGAGCCGTTGCGCAACGCTGTTGGCGAACTGCCGATCGTGGTCGCGCACACGGGTATCAAGCGCAACTCAGGAATCGTGCACAAGAGCATCCGGGAGCGCTGGGTTGACAGAGAGACTGCGGTCGTGGAGGGCTATCTGCGGATCGCGGAACTCGCGCGGATCGGCAAGAAGGCAATGCTCAACGGCGACTGGGACACCCTCGGTGATCTTATGAACGAGAACCACGATATCCAGCGGTCCCTGGGCGGCTCGGGGCTTCAGAACGACTACCTGATCGATGTGTCCCGCTCCAACGGGGCGCTGGGCGCCAAGCTCGCCGGAGCCGGGCACGGCGGAACCATTGTCGCGCTCACTCTTGAGCCGGATCGCACGGTTCGCGCGCTTAGAGACGCGGGGGCCGAAAGAATACTCTGGCCCCGGCCGGTCGATGGAGTCAGCATCGAGGCTACCTGGCAGCAGCTCCTTCCCGACTATGCCGCGGGGAGCTGACCCCGCACCGCGTTGTTTAGATTGCCTGTGGTATAATAGTACCGGAGGCAAGAAATGGTCATTCGAGCACATTTTGATGGAAAGACTCTGGTTCTCGACGAGCCGGTCGATTTGCCCGTAAATGAGCCGCTGGAATTCGACCTCAGGCCGACGCCTGCTTGCTTGCCGTGGGATCCGGCAAAGGCCAGCGAAGCGTGGGAATGGATCAAGTCGCACCCGATTAGTGGCCTGAGCATTTCAGACGAGGCTTTGCGGCGCGAAAATCTGTATGAGGATCGCGGCCTGTGAGCTACCTCTTGGACACGAATATCCTGCTCCGGCTTCGAGACAGCGCTGACCCGCGTTACCACGAATGCGTCGCGGCAGTCGATCTGCTCCGAGGCCAAAGTGAGCGGTTGTTCGTGTGCGCCCAGATTCTGGCAGAGTTCTGGGTTGTCCTCACGCGACCGTGTAACGTGAATGGATGCGGTCTTGCGTTTGACGACGCGGTGACTGCCCTAGGCAAGGTTCGAGCCACATTCCGCTGTCTTGCCGAACCGCCGGACATTGCCGACCGATGGCAGCAGATCATCAGCGAGAAGAAGGTCATGGGAAAGCCTGCTCACGACGCCCGCATTGCCGCGCTGATGCTCGCGCACGGTGTCACGCATCTTCTCACGCTGAACACCACTGACTTCGCCCGGTATACCGATATTACCGCAGTTACCCCGCAAGAGATTCTCCGTCAGTGATCCCGCGCTGTTTCGGCGGTTAACCCCCGATCACGGTCATGTCCCCAACCCCGTACACAGCAACCCCATCCGGCGTCGATATGCCCACAAGCCGAACAAACGCCCCAACCGGCGGGATAGTCGCTGACCCATGACACGTGATGGTTATCCGCGGGATCTTTTTGTTAGCGCCCGTGATCGTGAAGCTGCTCCCCGACACGGACAGCACACGCCCCCAGACCACAACCAGCAGACCGATGCTCATGGGAGCTCTGACGGATCGAGCCGACATGCCCAACGGGCCGACCGCGCTCCTCGCGCCGGTCGGTATCATCACGGCTTGCTTCAAGACGCGCATCCCATTCTCGGTCGCCAGGTATCCGATGACGGCGGTCTTGCTGCCAGGCTGGAGATTTGCAATCCCGCCCCATTCGCCCGTCACACGGATTCCGGCGCAGCGGCCGGCGTCTTGAACGAAGCACTCCGGGCCGTCCCCCATCCTGCTCAACACAGCGCCGTCGAGCCGCACCCATGCGCCGTCGGACGCCAGCTTTGCGGCGGCAACGCTGGGTACTGCCGTCGCCGCCCTGGGCAGCCTGTAAGCCGACGAAGGATCACCGTAGAGATTGTAGACCAGGTGGTTCGGCCAGATGCCTACGGGAGCGGCCAGCCGCGCGTCCATAGCCGCTTTGCCGCATGGCTCCGACCCCCCAAGCAGGAAGCGAGCGTATTGATACCCAAGTCCGCCGACGCTGTCGGAATTGGTGAAATTCGTCTCGCCAAGATAATACCAGGACACACGCGAGGCCGACAGCGTGGTGATACCCCCTCTGGCAAGCACACAGTAGCCGAGATTTCCCGCATCCTCGGGCTGGCCGTTGGAGCACGAGGCCATGTAGACAATCGACGGCATCGAGTCGTCGAGCTGCGCGCACCGCGAACTGCTGAACACGCTGCCGGCCGTGTTCGACGAACCGTGAGTCATCCAGAACACCAGCCCGGCGCCCTTCATCCACTCGTTTTGGACGGTGTCGTAGTCGCAGGGAAAATGCTCCGGCGCGGGGGCCAAACCGTAGTCGCTGTCGTAGACACTATCGGGGCTGAGACCCAGAGGCCCGATGAAGTCTCTTGTTATCTGCTCGCCGAGCTGATAGGACGGCGTGTCGGCGTCCATTGGCTTCATCGCGAGCAAAAACGTCCGCGTCCACTGTCCACCCGGGTTCGACTCATAGGATATCGTCTTGCGCAGAATCGAGTCGAGGTCCACGATGCTCCCGTAGAACGGAATGCGGCCCACGTAGACTTCGGGTATCCCGTCTATGCCACCCGGCCCCAAATCGTCGGGTTCTTCACCCGCGTAACCATCCGCGTCGAGGTCCCAGTTGCTCGTAAGGTCCGAATAGTAATAGTCCGACACCGCGTCCCTATACGACGTGCCCCAGCGCCGGGGCCACAGCAGCTTCATCGGCACGTCGCCGGTCGATGAGTTCGGATTGCCGATCAGCAGCACATACTCGGTGCCGAGCGCAAGGTAGTTGTTTTTGAGCCACGCGCGGATGTTCTCCGCGGCGATGTCACCCGTGCCACCGCCCCAAGCTCCCTCGGTCGCGACCGTCACGAGAAACCCCCTCGCGCTCTGGAAACTGACAAACTCCGAAAGCGCCGCGCTGGCCGACGCAATCGCGTTCGTGGTGATAATTACGTAGCGGGGTGCGGACGCGCTTGCCGTGGCCGAGCCATACCAACCCGCCGCCTGACTGCGATTTTCGATGAAGCCGGACATGCTCGCCGCAACCGGATCGGCGGCAGTGGCAGCAGCGCCCTGCTTGGTCGTGAAGCTCAGCGCCGCGTGACTGGAGATAGTCGCTCGAAGCTGCCCCGTGACGGGGTTGTAGGCGTAGGGCCAGAACTCCACCACCGCGACCTTCCACGACCGCAGGCGCCCCACGTGTACCACGCGCAATTGCTCGCGCGGGTAGAACTCATTGCGAGCGTAGACCAGGGCGTTGCGGCCCGCGACAATGCTCTTGCCAAACCCCCACTCGAGTCCCGTGGCTGACGAAGCAATGGCGGGCACGGGGGCGATATCGTAGGAGCCGGGCAGCGTTACCGTTGAGCAGCCGCGCTCGATGCTGACGCTGCTCTCGTCGGCGTTGGGCGGCAGGGCGAGGTAGATCAGCTTGCAGGGCAACGCGGGATTTCCGCTCAATGCCGAAGAGCAGAACCCCGGCACGGCGATCCTCTCGATCGACGCGCCGACGCCGGACGCCGGCCCCACCAATCCCGCCCGGCCCGGCGACATCACCGGCGAGCCGAAGCCCAGATCGACCGGCATCGTGTCACACGTCCCCCGCAGGCAGCACGCGAGTAGCGCCACAGCCACCGCGCTTATGAGCGCACGGTTCTTCAATCGCTCCCCTCCCAAGGGTTATCCGATGGCTCCTTCATACCCAAAGGGGGCGATCATAATACCGGAGTTAGAGGTTGGAGGTTTCCGAATCACGGATTGCATGGAATGCCACGGAGCCCACGGAGGGGATTCCCTTCCGTGACATCCGTACGTATCCGTGAAATCCGTGTTTCTCTACTTCGCGTGCTTGGTTCTCGCGATGATGTGGTCCTGCATCTCCCTATCGAGCAGGCAGAACTGCTGACTGAACCCGGAAACGCGCACGCAGAGGTTGGCATATCGGTCGGGATCGTCTTGAGCTGCTCTGAGCGTGTCCGCATTGACCACGTTGAACTGGAGCTGGCCTACGCCCTGGTCTATGGCGGTGATGATCAGAGCCACGAACGCCTCTCGCCCGGTCCCTTCAAGCAGGCTCGGATCGACTTCCAGGATCGCTGAACTGCTCGCGGCCGCAAGATGGTGCGGAATCTTCGAAAGCGAACTCAGCGCAGCCGTAATCCCTTCGCGGTCCCTGCCTTGCGCCGGCGAGACGCTATAAGCCAGTGGATCACCCGCGAGCCGCCCTTCGGGAGACGCCCCCGTGAGCTTTCCGTGCCCGAGCATAAGAATGAACGTGAACAGATGACAGAAGAATGTGCCGCCGCTCGGAGTCGAGTAACCCGCAAGCAGATCGCAGTATTGCCTTGCCAACTCCGAAGCGAAGCCGTCAGGCAGCGGCTCATCGTTGCCGTATTTGGGAAGGCGGTTCTTGAGAAACAGCCGCAGGTCCTCGCTGCCCTCGAAGTTCGACCTCAGCGCCTGGAGCATATCGGCGGGGCTTACGGTCTTGTCCGTAAACACGGCGGATTGAAGCGCCGCGAGGCTGTCGGCGACGTTCGGGATCCCCATCGCCGCGCTGGAGTGATAGTTATAGAGCGCGCCGCCCTCGATGATGTCCATGCCACGGGATACGCAGTCATCGGTCAGCAGCGAGAGATACGGCAGACGATACTGGCTGCGGTGCGCGATCTCGGTCGCATTCGAGCCATAGACCGCCCACTCGGCGAAGTATTCCAATTGCTTCGTATACGCGGCGAGGACATCGTCAATGGAGGCAAACTCCGCAAGCGTCCCGGTCTTGGGGCCGACTTGAACTCCGTCGAGCAGGTCGCGTCCGTCGTTGATCGCAAGCTCCAGGCACTTCGCAAGGTTGATCCAGTGGCTGACCGCGTGCGGGTTGGCCTTGCCGGGGATGGTGATCTCTATGCACCCGATGGCCGCGTAACCCCGCGCGTCCTCCACGGGAACGCCGCGGCTGACAAGCGCGGGGACCAGCGCCTCGTCGTTGAAGAAAAACGGTATCCCACCGCCCTTTGCCACGAGATCGACGCACCTGGACACGAACTCCGGTGGGCTTGCGCGGTGCAGCCTCGCCGACAGGCAGCGAATGAGCCCGAGCGCCTCGGTCACATCGAGCACGAGATAGCTCAGCGGGTTTGTGGCATCGCGGGTATCGGCGTGCTGGCCCCCGATCATCATCTGCTGGACGTCGTAGGGTCTGTAGAGCTTGATCCAAAGCGCCGCCAGAATCTCGGCAGCGCCATCCCGCGTGATGGTTCCGTCGGCGAGGTCGCGCTCAAGATACGGCCACAGGAACTGGTCGATCCGGCCTATGCCGTTTGCGTTGATCCCGTCCTCCCACACAGTGAGGATGTGGGCGAACCAAAGCGACTGCACCGCCTCGCGGAACGTTCTCGCCGGCTGCGCGGGGACTCGCTCGCATATCTCGGCGATCGTTTCCCACTCGCGCTTCTGATCGGAATCCGCGCACGATTCGGCAAGCTCGCGAGCCATTGCGCCGTGCCGTATCCCCAACCCAACGGCGGACTCGCAAACTCTCTTGAATGCAAGCAGGTTCGCGCGACGCCGCCCTGCGTCCGAATCAGCCGGCGACAGCGCGGAAAGCGCCGACTCCACCTCGGACCTAACCCCCGCAAACCCCAGCCGCAGGACCTTCTCGTAGGCTCGAATGCTGTGGTTGAGATCCGTTCCCCAAACCGCCACCACGCCGTGCTCTTCCGCGAGCTTGAGTTCCGGCGGCCTTGGCGCGACCGGCGCGAGTCTCTGATAAGCGAACGGGTCCCGCGCAAGCCAGTCCATCATACGGCTCTTCTGCTCGTCCGTGAGCCTGCTTGCCGCGACGGCGCTGCTCCAGGCCGCGGGATCGGGAATGGAGAAGTTGATCATCCCGTCGCACTGATGGTCGCCGTTCTCGCCGACGATGATCTCACCGGGGAACAATAGAAGCGGCATGTTCTCGATGACGCTGCAAAGTCCAGCCGCATTGCGCATCGGCAGCGACTCATTCGGTTCCGACATCCAGCCTTCGAGGTAATAGTAGGGCCGCAACACCGGGAGGAACATCTCTTCGGGCTGGCTTAACGCCCGATCGCGAAGTCTCTGTATTCGAGTTGACGGTTGGTAACCCTTGCTTGCTTTCATCGCACAACTGCCACCCCAAGCTCTTTCCCTTTTCGCGCTTTCGCTCTTTCGCGTTTTCGCGATTGGATTCCCTTCCCTGGCGTCCTAGGCAAGAATCTTCGAGAACTGCTCCGCGGACGCCTCCGCGCGCGCATCAGCGGACATCGGGATATGATCGTATATCGAAAGAGCCTTCCGCCAGTAGTCCCGTTTGACCTTCTCACGATCCGGGTTCTCGCTCGCCAACTCCAGAAACGCGCGCGCAAACCAGAGCAAGTCCCGGCGGTGCGTCTCCGGGTCCGGGAACAGCGGCAGCCCGCAGCGCGACATATCGGCGGACTCCAGGTGGTCTATGATCAGCGCGTATTTCTCGCGCAGAATCGGCTTATCCCACAGCCTCCTCGGATAGTGGCCCCACCCATTGACCACCTCGAACGCCTCGAATAGCTCGCCCAGTTCGGAATGCTCCTGCCCGAACACCCTCGCGCAGAAATCGCGAGATACGAAGTCGGGGTCGGCGTCGGGGTCCACGAACATCTGCCCAGCCGCATACATCGTGAGCAAGTTGAGCTTGGGCGTCATCGTGTATGATATGCCGCCGATGTAGGGCGCGGCGGACCGTTCCTCGCGCCTGCGTGACGAAATCCTCGGCAGCCTCCAATGCGGATAGGTGATCAGTTCGCCTTCCGAGACCGAGTAGTCCCAGGTCGTGATCGGCCGCAGCTTTGCGATCTCGCGGGCGTAGGGTCTGGCATCGCCCCCCACGGTCGCGTCCCCGTTGGGGCTGAACCCGAGGTTCACGGCGACCATCGTGTCATCCGGGAACGCGGGCAAGCGCCCAAGTAGATACTCCATCGCCGCCTTCGCGCGGTCGGGCTTGCCGTTCCAGATGGGGCACGGGACCTCCGGCGTGGCAAACGACTCATCGATAACCATCTTCCACGATCCATCCCAGCCCGGAATGTGCCGCAGATCGCTGCCCCAACCCGAGAACGGCGTGCCCCAGGTCCCGACCTCGACCGCCGCCGAAGGGTTGTGGCGCTTGACTACCTCTGACAGTTCGAGCGCCAGGTCCACGAATGTCTCGTGGGTGCAGCCGTTGCGGTTGCACCCGCCGGGATCGCCGGGGAAGACGCCGAAGATGTCGGTCCCACGAAGCTCGCGTGCCCAATGGTCCCACAGCGAGATGATAAGCTCTTTGTCCTCCGGCACGTTCGGGCAGGCGAAGTACCAGTCCGGTCCGACTGTGTTCGCGCAGCACAGGGCCTCTGTCTTGAGACCGACCGAGTGCGCGAGATCGTTGACCTGGCGCATAGTCGCCGCGAACTCGGCATGCACCCGATCCCCGCGTATCGCCGCGGGGTCAAAGAGCGTCGGCGCAAGCCAGTATTCGAAGCAGTTGAAGCCGAACGCCTTGAGCATTCGCAGAAACGCCGCCCAATCCTCGATGGACCATCTGTTAGGGGCGTCGGGATAGAACATGTTGGGGTTCCAGGCGTTCTGCAGGTGCTCCGCGAAGTTCACGTAGCACGCCCGGTGGCTGAAGAAAGGTGTCCGATCGCTCATCTACTCTTCCTCCTCATACTCCCTCCCCGTTGCGGGGAGGGCTGGGGTGGGGTCCGCCGCCGGCCCCTACCGCGCGTAACGCGCCTGGTTTGCGCGGTAGAAATCCCCGCCGTGACAGTCGTTGATGACGAGCAGCGGCAGATCGCGCACTTCCAGTCTGTGAATCGCCTCGCAGCCGAGGTCCTCGTATGCCACGACCTCGCAGGAGACAACCCTCTTCGCCAGCAGCGCCGCGGCCCCGCCCGTCGCGGCGAGATAGACCGCCTTATGCTTGACTATGGCATCGATCACGCTCTGGCTGCGTTGCCCTTTGCCGATCATACCCGCCAAGCCCGCCTCAAGCAGAGCTGGGGTAAACGAGTCCATCCGGCCCGAGGTCGTCGGCCCCGCCGACCCTATCACCTGCCCCGGCTTCGCGGGCGTCGGCCCGACGTAGTAGATCACCTGGCCTTTGAGGTCAATCGGCAGCGGCTCCCCTCGCTTCAGAAGCTCGACCAGCCGCGCATGAGCGGCATCCCGCGCGGTATAGACCACGCCCGAAAGCAGCACGCTGTCGCCCGCGCGCAGCGTCTCGACCTGTTCAGTTGTCAGCGGAGTGCCAAGCTTGATCAACTGCTCCCTCAATCTGAAATCTAAAATCCTAAATCTCAAATCTCGAATGCCTAGCCGCATGGCACTGCATGGTAACCGCCACCGGCAGGCTCGCGATATGACACGGATACGATTCTACGTGTACCGCCAGAGCCGTCACGCGCCCGCCCAGACCCGCCGGGCCTACGCCGGTGTCATTCACGGCCGCCAGCAGCTCCCGCTCGATCTCCGCGTCTTTGGGATCCGCGCTCGGTTCCCCCACTCGCCTCAGAACGGCCTTCTTCGAGAGCAGAGCGGCCTTTTCAAGCGTGCCGCCCAGCCCAACTCCAACGATGATCGGCGGGCACGGGTTAGACCCCGCGCTTCTCACCGTGTCAACCACGAACCGCTTCACGCCCTCGAACCCATCCGCGGGGGTGAGCATCTTCGCCGCGCTCATATTCTCGCTGCCGCCGCCCTTCGGAGCCACGGTTATCTTCACGCGATCCCCCGGCACGATCTCGGTGTGAATCACGGCGGGGGTATTGTCGCCGGTGTTCTTGCGATCCAGCGGATGGCGAACGATGGACTTCCGCAGATACCCCTCTTCGTAACCCCGCCGAACGCCCTCGTTGATCGCGTCAGTCAGATCGCCGCCCACAACGTGCGCGTCCTGCCCAAGCTCCACAAATACCAGCGCGAACCCGGTGTCCTGGCAGATCGGCATCTGCTCGGTGCGCGCGATCTCGGCGTTCTCGATCAACTGCTCGATCACATCAATCCCCGCCGGCGACTCCTCTGTCTGCCTCGACCGCCGCAACGCATCCAGCACATCTTCCGGCAGGTTGCAGCAGGACTCGATACAGGCCCGTCTGACGTTATCGGTTATGAGTTGGGCGCTTATCTCGCGCATGTCAGTCGATGTCCTTGCCCTCGACGCCGTCTCTGGTCAGGTTGATGTCCGGGTATGAATCAACAGCAGGGTGAACTTTGCTCGCGCTCACGTAGACCACATGTCCGTCCGCGAAAAGGTAGTTGCGGGAACCGCCCCAAGTCCACCAGGTGGCTTTCTCATCTGTATGCGTCAGCCAATCTCCCACCAGCGCCTTCTTGGTCGGGAAGACGACCGCGTTTGTCTTCACTGTCGCGAAAGACACTGCCGTGGCGTCGTAGAGCTGCGGCAGGGTCATGGCGTTGATCTGTCCGGGCGTATGGTAAAACGCTGCCGAATAAGCATAGGAAGTCCCGTCGTACACGTCGCCGGGGATGGGGTCTGCAGGACACCGGAGAATGGAATTCCAGACGTGTGTGGTCTGTTTCTCGGCTTGGGGATCATTCGGGTCATAACCCGCCCTGAAACCTACGTAGCGTTTCATGGGCCAGCGCCAGTAACGGCCCATCCACAGGCACTTGCTGTCCAGGTTGGGGTAGCATCCGTCGTAATCCCCGGTATATGCCTCGAACGCCTTCGCGATCTGCGAGAGGTTGGACTGGCACGTAGCTCGATACGCCGCTTTCTTCGCGTTTACGAACACGGGGAACAGCATGCCGGCGATCATGGCGATGATTGCTATGACCACCAGCAGCTCGATCAGCGTAAACCCCGCGCGATACCGGGCTCTCAAGAGAACTTGCCTTCCTTGCGAAGCTTGAAAAACTCGAACGCGAGCATCGTGGACGGGATCTCAACGACCGTCGCGAACTTCTCGAACACCCTCGCAACCGCGCGCTTCTCGATCTCCTCGGAGTTCTCGTCGTAGCCCATCTTGTCCACTGCCTCGTTGATCACCTTGAACGCCAGCCACATGAACTCCGCCCGCTGCTGCGCAAGCTGCCTCAGATGCAGCCGCGCATACAACCGCGATATTTGCTCTCCGATCTCGTCCCACGCCCCAATGATCCGTCGCTCATTTTCCTTCTTGGCGCTGATCGTGACCTGACTGGCATCCCGCACCTTGAGCTGTTGCTTGTAGAGCGCGTAATCCTCAAGGGTGGTGCCTTCGATGATCAGCACGCGGACCTTCCGCTTGAGGACCTCGCTCACGCACTGATCCACGATAGCGCGGTGCTGCGCGCTGCGCAGATGCCCGGCCATCGGAGAGTCCTGATTGGCAAAGCCGAGGATGAACTCGTCGCCGTCCACCGTGATCCCGACCGGCAGTTCCAGCGCGCGGTAGAGGGTGGGGGCAATCACCCTATCCTTCACCTTCTCCGCCGCCGCCAGCCATACCTGATGAGCTTGTTTGGGTGTAATCTCGTTCATCTTGACCTCTCTATCATTACCGGCTGCGCCGTATACACCGCGCTCGAAGCAATCTCCGACACCGGCTTCGCGAACACGAGCAGCGCAAGAGTGAGCACGAGAGTCACCACAACCGCCGTGTTCACCGCAACCGTGCCCCGAATCGCCGGCTTCGACTCGCCCGGCGCGAAGAACATCAACCGAACGACATTGAAGTAATAATAGACCGATATGACGCTGTTGGCAACGCCCAGCCCGACAAGAACGATCAGCTCCGGATGCCCCAAGACCCCGATCTTCACCGCGCTCCCGAACACAAAGAGCTTGCCCAGGAATCCCGCCGTGGGTGGTATGCCCGCGAGTGACGCGAAGAACACCGTCAGCGCCACCGCGTAGAACGGCGACCGCTTCATCAGACCCGCGTAGCTCTCGATAGAATCGGAGCCCAACCGCTTGCCGACCGCTACCACAACCGCGAACGCGCCGAGGTTCATCAGCAGATATGCCGCGATGAAGATCAGCACGCCCTGCATTCCCCAGGGCAGCCCGTCCATGCCGAACACGTTCGCCCGCACCAGAGCGCCTTGGGTGTTCGCTCGCGTGAAAACGTGCATCTCCGCGAGCACGCCCACCATCATATAGCCGACCTGCGCGATGCTCGAATAAGCCATCATTCGCTTGATGTTGCGCTGCGAGATCGCCACCAGGTTGCCCCAGAGCATGCTCAGCGCGCACATCACCACCAATATCCAATACCAGCTCAGCGATGCCGGGCTGCTTGCCGGGTTCGCCACAACCATCACGAACCGCACCAGCACCGCCAGCCCCGCGGCCTTGCTCACGACCGACAGAAACGCCGTAATCGGGGTGGGCGCGCCCTCGTAGACATCAGGCGCCCAGAACTGGAACGGGACCAGCGCCAGCTTGAAGCCGAGTCCGACCAGCACGAACATCACGCCGACCCAACCCGCGCCGGTCGCCGCCGCGCCGAACCCCATCTCGGGCGAGTTCATGTTGAAGCCCCGCGCAATCGCCGCGAGCGAAGTGTTCCCGCCGGTCACGCCAAACAGAATCGACATCCCGTAGAGCATGATCGCCGAGCACGCCGCGCCGTAGAGGAAATACTTCAGCCCAGCCTCGCCGGAGCGCCGGTCAGTCTTCGCATAAGCCGCCAGGACGTAGCTCACAAGGCTCAAGAACTCAATGGAAAGATAGATCGCGATCAGATCGGATGATGCCGCCGCAAGCGTTGCCGCCGCGGTCGCGAACATCAACAGCGCGTAGTACTCCGCCTTGTGAATCTGATGCTCGCCGAAGTGGTCGATCGAAAGCAGCATCACGATCAGCGTCCCCGCGACAGCCACGAACGCCAGTATCGCCGCGAACGGATCGACCGTAAGCTGCGCGAACCCCCCGGCGGTGATGAACAGCCCAATCGCCGGCACTCGCAGTATTTCGTTGCCGATCACTATGCTCTGCGATATGTCCGCGTAGGCGAGCGACAGATAGGTCACCCCGCCCGCAAGCACGAGCGCGGGGACCATCAGCGCGGGCGCGAGATAATGCGCCGCGAGATAATGCTCCAGCTTGCCCTTGGGGTTCCCCGCCGCGATCACTCCAATGAGCAGCACCACAACCGCCGCCACGGTAAGGTAAATCGCCGGTGATATTAGTATCAGATTGCCTATGTGCATAGTAGTTTACAGTTTACAGTTGTCAGTATCGAAGAACCGGTCCAGTGCGGCTTCCAACTGGCTCAATGTGTCGTCGCAGTTGATCACCAGCCCGCGCATCTTTGACCACCTGAGATCGAAGCTGTACGCGTGCCGAAAGACGTGACGGAAATCCATATACTCGCCCAATCTCATACGAAGGGCTTCCGGAATGACAGGCGGACGTTTGCCGGTCTGCGTATCCATCTGCAACAGCAGATCAGAATGGGACTTTTGCCCCGCCGGCAGCGACCCGTCGATCTCCAACGCTATCCTCTTAAAGATATTCTCCACGCCCGTGTAGAATGAGTGCAGAAGCGCGGATGCCGCAAGGAGCTCAGTGCCATCCGGCTCTGCGTCCTTTACGCCATTCAGCAGACCCCGCTGGCTCTCCAGCAGACGATGGAGCAGAGCCAGTTCCAACTCGACTTTCTTCTTGGTGTCAAGCCACACGCCGAAGCTCGCCTTCCTTCTCCAGGTACTCCGTGAACGGGTTCTCCTCGTCCAGATCGATCAAGTCAAATGGCCTCGATATCGCAAATGTCACTGCGCTCATCGCGGCAAAGAACCTCTCCGGCGGCAGGCCTCGCACGGCAATATCGAGGTCGGATTCAGGCCTCTGCTCGCCGTGCGCGGCAGACCCGAACACGAAGACCTCAGTCGCGCCTGCCTCCCGAAGGATCTTTACGGCAGTCTCGATGTCCATTCTCGTCTGTTCGTCCATTGCGGTCGCCTCCGTCCCTACCTCACCACCAACTTCAGTATCTCGCTCGACGCATTCGTAAAGAACACCCACAGCGGGCCGGGGAGGATTCCGAAGAGCAGCATCAGAGCCATCAGCGGCGCGAGGCTCAGTATCTCTCGGCCGTTCGCGTCGGGCATGCGTTCCCAGCGTGGGTTCAGCGGCCCCAGCAACACCCGCTGAAGCATCCAAAGCATGTAAGCCGCCGTCACTACTATCCCGATAAGCGCAAGCCCGGCGACCAGCGGGCTCGCGTTATATGTCCCCGTCAGCACCGAAAGCTCCGCGATGAACCCCGTCATGCCCGGCAGCCCCAGCGAACCGAAAGTGCAGAACGACAGCATCCCCGCATACACGGGAACCCTCGCCCCCAGCCCGCCGAAATCCGCCAGGTCCCGTGTGTGAGTGCGCTCATACACTATGCCTACAAGAAAGAACAACGCGCCCGTGATGAGCCCGTGGCTAAATACCTGCATCTGCGCGCCGTTGAGCGCGAGAATCCGGCTTGATTCGCTCATCCCGCCGGCCGCTACAACCGCGCAGCCCAGCGTCACATAGCCCATGTGGTTCACCGACGAATAGGCGATCAGTTTCTTGAGGTCCGTCTGCGCCATCGCCACAAACGCGCCGTAGATGATCCCCACAAGCGATAGCAGCGCGATAATCCACCAGAACTGCTTGAACTGCTCGGGCATCATCGGCATCAGGACCCGCATAAAGCCGTAGGTCCCCATCTTCAGCAGCACGCCCGCCAGTATCACGGAGCCCGCCGTCGGCGCTTCCACGTGAGCGTCGGGCAACCATGTATGGAACGGGAACATCGGCACCTTGACCGCGAACCCCACGAACAGCCCCCAGAACACCAGCGATCCCATCAGCGACGGCACGGCGAACGGGTGCGCGTTGGCAATCGCCTGCATATCGAACGTGTGGCCCGTGGTAAAGTAGAGCGTCAATATCGCCAGCAGCATCGCCATGCTCGCGACCATCGTATACAGGAAGAACTTGATCGCCGCGTATTCCCTGCGCGGGCCGCCCCAGATGCCGATCAGGAAATACATCGGCACCAGCGACACTTCCCAGAACACGAAGAACAGCACGAAGTCCAGCGCCGTAAAGACCCCCAGCATGCCCGTTTCGAGCAGCAGGAACATCCAAAAGTATTCCTTGGGCCGAATCTCGATGAATACGGAGTAGATCAGGCTCAGGGTGGTCAGCAGCGTCGTCAGGAACACCAGCGGCACGCTAAGGCCGTCCACGCCCATCTTGAACGTCACCCCCAGCGAGGGAATCCACTGCGCGAAGCTCCCGAACTGCGTCCCGCGCGGGAACGCCGCCCCGGATCGGTCATACGCGATCCACAGCCAGATCGAGATCGCCAGCGGTACCAGGCTGACCAGTATCGCAGTCGCCTTGATGACCGTCGGCTTCTCCTTGGGGACGAACATCAATATCGCCGCCCCGACCAGCGGGAAAAATGTCAGAATCGGAAGGATATATGAGGAATCCATGCCGCCTCCGTGTGATTCAGAAACGCGGCTCCAAAGGCCGCCAGACTAATGAACACGACCGCCACCACCAGCAAAAACACATACTGCTGCGCGACACCGGTCTGCAAATACTTGATGCTGCGTCCGACGAACCCCGTGGTCCAACCCACCAGATTTACGATGCCGTCCACCACGGTCCTGTCGAACCAGCCCCACACCCTCGACGCAAGCACCGTCAGGTAACCGACGCCGTTGACGATCACGTAGTCGATCACCCATCTGTCGAACCAATACATCACCGCCGCCGCGATCATCAGCGCGCGGATAATCGTGGCATTGTATATCTCGTCGATATAGTACTTGTTCTCGACGAGTTTTGCGAGCCAGCCGAAATACGGCTCCAGCTTCTCGATGCGTAGGATCGGCTTGAGCCAGATGATCGTCGCAAGCCCGATCCCCGCCAGCGCGGCGCACGTGCCGATCAGAAACGCCGGCATGAAGAACCCGTGCGGCAGTTCGGGAAGCATTGCCTCGAAGCTGCCCAGCACCGGCGCCATGTTGTGCTCGAAGAGGTTCTTAAACGGCGTCCCCACAAACCCCGCGACCACCGCCAGCGTCGAAAGTATCACCAGCGGCACGAGCATTACTTTCGGGCTTTCGTGCGCGTGAATCTCGGGTTTGCGCGGCTCGCCGTGGAAGGTCTTATACACCAGCCGGAACATGTAGAAGCTGGTCGTGAACGCCCCCAGCGCGCCCGCCCAAAACACGATCGGGTTCGTGTGCCACGCGACCGTCAGAATCTCTTCCTTGCTCCACCCGCCCGCGGTTATGAACGGAATGCCGCACAGCGAAAGCGTGGAGATCAAAAACGTCCAGTAGGTCCACGGCATCTTCTTGCGCAGGCCGCCCATCTCGCGAATGTCCTGCGTGCCGGTTCCGTGGATGATGCTGCCCGATCCGAGGAAGAGCTGCGCCTTGAAAAACGCGTGGGTCATCAGGTGGAATATCGCCGCCACATAGCCGAACACGCCCAGGGCCATTATCATATAACCGAGCTGGCTGACGGTCGAATACGCCAACACCCGCTTAATATCATTCTGCGCGATGCCTATGGATGCCGCGAACAGCGCCGTGAACGCTCCCACATACGCGACCACGTGCAGCGCCAGCCCGCTGGTGTCCGACAGGAACACCGGATACATTCTCGCCACCAGATACACGCCCGCCGCGACCATCGTAGCCGCGTGGATCAGAGCCGATACGGGAGTTGGGCCTTCCATCGCGTCCGGCAGCCAAACGTGCAGCGGGAACTGCGCGCTCTTGCCGATCGCCCCGCAGAACAGCAGCAGCGCCGCCATCGCCGACAGCGAGATCATCCACGGCCCGAAGTGCATCAGCCCCTGCATCTTGTTAAGGTTCTCGAATATCCCCGCCGGGCCGAACAGATCCAACGACCCCGTGTGCAGGAACAGCAATATCAGCCCCGCCAGGAACCCGACATCGCCGACCCTCGTTACCAAAAACGCCTTCTTCGCCGCGCGCATCGCCGAGGGCTTCTCGAACCAGAACCCGATCAGCAGATATGACGTCAGCCCCACGATCTCCCAGCTCATGAACATAAGCAACATGTTGTTGGCGACCACGAGCGCGAGCATCGCCGCCGAGAAAAGCGACATATATGCGAAGTAGCGCGGGTAACGCTTATCGCCGTGCATATAGCCGACGGAGTAGATCATCACCATCGACGCGACAATCGTCACCACCAGCAGCATTACGCAGCTAAGCGCATCGACGCTGTAGCCCATGTTGACGTGTAAGCCGGGCATCCAGTTCACCGACCGGCTGAACGGCTCGATCTCATGCCCCGCACGCTCCATCCCCGCGACTCGCGCAAACCACTGCGCCGCGAGCACGACCGACATCACGAGCGAGGCCAGCATCGCACCGATGGCGACATAAGCCCCCTCGCCCGGCAGCCGTCGCCCGAAGGCGATGATCAGCGCGAACGCGAGAACCGGTATTAGAGGTATGAGCCAAGCGAAATCTACCAACGACTGGACTCCAGTTCTATTTTCTGAGCTCTAAGTGTTGAGTTCATTACTGTCCGGGTAATGTCTCGTTACAGGAACCGGTGAATCCGTATCATAGATCGCATAGAGCATCAAGAGCGTCTTCGGCGACATCCTCAGCACTCCTACCGCCAATCTCGATCATCTTCCACAGTTCCTTGAGGTTCAGCACCCCGTCCTTGCCGACAAGATGCTCAATGCCTTGCGCCTTCATGACGGCTTGGCCGTCCCTGGTCTCCAGCGTTAATGTCGGAACGGGTACGCCGACCATGCGAAGGTAGAATAGCTTGCCGGACGAGCTAGAAAAACTGGTCGTTAGCTCATACGGGTCCTGCGTCGCCGTCCACGTCAATCGCTTGGCCTGGGTCTTTTCCATTGCTATATCGATAAGTTGGTTCGGGTTCACACTGCACCCCCTTCTACAGACTATCTACCACAGCCAGCGCAATGCCTTGGCAGTAATCCAGTGACTCCAACACCCGGTTCACCTGTCTGTTGCAGGTGACTATATCCTCCGGCTCCATTTCCTGGCCGCATAGTGAACCAGTTGTGGTCTGGAGCATCTCGATGGCCGCTTCCAATGGCTGCAGCTGGTCTTCATCCATCTGGGCATTCCGCCGTGCATAGAGCAATCTCAACTCGCTGAGTGTCGGGTGCAACACCTCATACGCGGCCTGCCACTCTCGCCGCGTCAGCATGGCGAGTGCCCGTGCTACATCGTGTCGCAGACTTGCCAATTCCTCGGCAAGAGTCTTCTTCACCAGCTGGTCTCTGACTGTCTCTATCTCTTTGGAGACCTTGCGCGAGTTTCGCGCGGCCGCCGTTGCCTGAACAAAGGCCAGGACGCTAAACACAGTGCTCACGGCGCCGATCAGCCCAGCCCAGTTGTCCAGAAAGGATAGCATGCTTTCCTCCGCGCCGCGGCTCAGGCGCTCCGCGCCGGCAGGTCCTCTTGCGCCGATGTCGCCGCAAACGCTATCACCGCGCGCACGGCTTCCTCGGTCAGGCTCGGGAAGTCCGCCAGAATCTCGCTAACCTCAGCACCTTCCGCCAAGCTCGCCAAGACTGTCCGCAGCGTCACCCGCGTTCCCTTGATCACTGGCTGCCCGCCGCATATCTTCGGATCACGTGATATATACTGGCTGTAGTCCATAAGCCTCTCCCCTACGCCGCCGTTGTGGACTTCCCAACCACTTCCCCAATCTCATACAGGAAATCCGGTGACATATCCGCCCCATTATCCCAGACAATCGTGTCCAAGTCCGGCTCCACGCGGAGCGTCTTGAAATAGGCAATATCCCTCAGCGGCTCGAATATCTCGCCGTCAAGATGTGGCTCAAGGTCAACGTCTCTCACGCTCCCGTCCTCAAATGAGAGCCGCACCTTGTAATCGCTCAGGTATTCTGCTTTCTTCACGAAATGCATATCAGACACCCCCTATACGAGAGGCGCAATCTTGCGAAGCGGCCTTCTCGCCATCGCAAGCTCCCAATCTTCCTGCAGTTCATCACGGTGCTCGAATGCCCACTCGAGTACCAAAAGGGCAACGCGCTTGGGCAAGTAGCCCTCGATCAGCTTTAGATCGGAGATCGAAAACACGCCGGTCTCGTCACCATACTTCGCATGGAAGTGCGGCGGCTGATGGTCGTTGTAGTATATCGCTATCACGATTCCCAGGAACCTGCTGATCTCAGGCATTCAGACTCACCTCGCAACCGCGCTCATTTCTTGCCTACGATGCCGCCTTGTATATCACCGGCCTGTATCTCGGCCTGGGAATCGGCTTTCCCTCAGCCTTCGCTGCCGCAAGCCATGCCGCCTTCGCTATTTCCACCTCGGCAAGCGCCTCTGCCGCAGTCTTGCCGAACGCAGAGCACGCCCCTAGATCGGGAATATCAGCTATGTAGCCGCCATCCTCATTGCTGTAGAAGATGTTGATGTGATAGTCCTTCATCGTGACGTCCGGTCTCTCAACCCCAAACCCCAAACTCTCAACCACCTACATCTTCATCGCGGATATCTTATCCGCGTCTATGTGCTGCTCCAGCCTATAGATATTGATCACAATCGCAAGCCCGATCGCTGCCTCGGCGGCGGCGAGCGTGATCACGAATATCGTGAACACCTGCCCCGCTATCGTCGGCAGCTTCATATACGACCCGAACGCCACGAAGTTGATATTCGCCGCGTTGAGCATAAGCTCTATCGAAAGCAGCATACCAATCGCGCTGCGGCGGATCATCATGCCGAACAGGCCGATGCAAAACAGCATCGCGCCGACCGTCAAAAACCACCATATCGGAATCCCGTAGGCGCTATGCATCGCGCGGGTCCTCCTTGGCTATAACGACCGCCCCCACCAGCACCGCCAGCAGCACCACCGATGCAAGCTCGAATGGGAACACATAAGGCTGCAGCAGCGCCTTCGAGATCGCTTCCACGCCGATGTCCTGGTTCGCCGGCCCCGCGGCTATGATGTTGCGTGGATCGTTGATCCAGACCGAGTTCACGACCGTGATGAACAGGAACAAAAACATCACGCCCGCCGCGGCCGCCGCGAGGATCGGGTTATAGATCGCCTGACCAAAGCCGATCTTCATCACCCGGTGCGAAAGGAAGATCGCGAGGATGATCATCGTCGTAATCGCGCCGACGTAGATCATGATCTGCACCGCCGCCAAGAACGGCGCGTTCATAAGCACAAACAGTCCCGCGACTCCCACGAGCGTCAGCCCCAAAAACAGCGCCGCGCGCAGGATGTTGGGAATCAGCACAACGCCCAGCGCCGCGCCGACCGTAATCCCCGCCAACGCCACAAACGCCACCTGATACCCTGTTATCGTGAATCCGAGTATATTCATAGCTGTTATCGCGTTCAGAACCACTGAAGCACTGAACGGGATGAATCCGCTGAAGGTTCAGTGCCTCATTTCCTTCAGTGTCTCAGTGGTTCAGGAAGACTGATCGTCCTCCACAGGCTCCGGCTCCGCGGGGAACTCTCCGCCCATTTTCATCAGCTCATCCAACCCGTAGACCATCGCCTCGCGATTGTAACACGCAAGCTCGAAAGACCGCCCGGGCCGCAGGCAGTTCGTCGGGCACACTTCCATACACAACCCGCACCACATACAGCGGGATATATCGATCACAAACTCCGCCGGCTTGCGGTCCTTCGGGTCGGTCTTATCGACCTCCATGTGGATAATATGCTCCGGGCACATCCTCACGCACGCCCCGCACCCAATGCAGCGTGATCTCCCGGTCTTAGGATCGACCGGCAGCGTTGGCATGCCCCGATAGTTCTCCGGCAACGCCGGCATCTGCTCGGGGTAAAGCTCCGTCACCGAGGGACGCAGCACGCTCCAGTGGGTCATAGTCACCCACAGCCCCTTGGCTATGCTCACGAACGAGTTCGCAAAGTCTTTGAAGTAGGTCGATCTCACTTCGGGGCCATCCAAAACGCGACATACGCGCCGGTCAGAAGCAAGTTCACCAGCCCCGCCGGAATCAGCGCCTTCCAGCTCAGGTTCATAAGCTGATCCATGCGTACGCGCGGCAGGGTCGAGCGAATCCACATGATCCCCAGCACCACCACCCAGCACTTCGCCAAAAACCAGAACAGCGACACCAGCGAGAACAACGGAATCACGCCGAAGAGCTTTCCGGCCAACTGAGCGCCCAGCACGTGCAGCGGCGGCTGGTAACCCCCCAGAAACAGCGTCACGATCACCGCCGCCAGAGTGAAGCCCGCCGCGAACTCCGCCAGGAAAAACAGCGCGAACTTCATCCCCGAATACTCGGTGTTGAACCCCGCCACAAGCTCGCTTTCGGCCTCCATAATATCGAACGGGCTGACGTTGATCTCCGCAAGCCCGGCGATCAGCATTATCAAAAACGCCAGCGGCAGCATAGGCATGCCGTGAAAGAGGTTCCAATGCCAAAACCCGCCCGCCTGCGCCTGCACGATCGTGTCGAGGTCAAGCGTCCCGGTGATCAGAATGGGCGCGGAAAGCGCCAAAATGATAGGCACCTCGTAGGCTATGAGCTGGCTCGCGCCTCGAAACGCGCCCAGCAGCGACCATTTGTTGTTCGAGGCCCACCCCGCGACCACGATCCCGATCACGCCGATGCTCGAAATCGCGCTGATGTAGATCGCGCCGATGTTGAGGCTGTGCGCGGTCATCCCCTCGCCGAACGGGATCACCACGTAGACCATATAAGAGGGGATGAACACAATCGCGGGGGCCAACGTGAACAGCCACCTGTCCGCGCCGCGGGGGATGGTGTCTTCTTTCTGAAACAGCTTGAGCGCGTCCGCGACGGTCTGCGCGACACCCCACGGGCCCGTTCGATTTGGCCCCAATCGCGACTGAATCCGCGCGATGACCCATCTCAATTTGAGGATGATATACAGCACGGCGACCATCACAAACAGCAGCACGGCCACCGCGATCAGCACTATTATTCCGAGTTGTTTTGCCAGTTCCAGGATCATTGCACCTGCCCAATTATACTGCCCGCGCATTACCTCGTCAAGAACCGCTCGCTCAGACTTGGTGCCGACCGTCACAACGTCATGCCAAACTCGATTCGGCATCCACGCGTTGGGTGATCCCTCCGGCCCGTGATGCTGCGTTTCGCGACCACGAAGCCTACGTGCGAGGCAACCCCGGAAACGGCGTCTTGCGCTCGTATATCTTGAGGAACGTGTAGTCGTATTTGACCGCATAATTCCGCGCGATATAGTCGATCAACGCCCGAGGTTGCCACTGGGGTTCGATAGTGAAGTAGTTTTCCCTGCCCCATTCGCCCGACCTCACGAAGTAGCGCGTGTGGTTTCTTTCGATGTCCTGGATGATTGCGCGCTGGGTCTTGGGGGTATTGGTCATACGCGGATGAGGCTCGTAATATCGGGTTGCGGGGTCTCGATCAGACAGGAAGTAGATCACCGGCGCTCCTGCCAGGATCCGCTCCGAAGGAGAGGTAAGCTCTCTGATCTTGGCCGAGACAACTGTGAGGCACTCCGCGTGTCCCGCGGCGGCATAGACCCCGCCCTTCTCCCCGATGACGCTCGGCGCATACGCTTGCTGCGCCCAAATCGTATATGCTCCGAATGGAATGAAAGCGGCAAGCGACGCGCACAGCCCCGCTATCGCGCCCACCCGCACAACCTTGTTCTTGTCCGCCGCAAGGACCGCATAAGCGATGACACTCAGTGTGGCACTCGCCACAATACGGGCTCCTGACGGCCGAACCCGGACCATAAGAAACACCACAAGAGCCAGCCAGAGAAGCGCGGCGACCTGCATCTGCCCACGATCATATCCATCTTGTCTCAAACGCCGAATCGATAGGATGCCCAACACGAGCAGGACCGCCGGCATCAGGTAGAACCCATAGAGCTGAAAGAGAAACGCAATCGATATCGGCGCGGAGTACTGGCCGATAACAAGCACCTCATGCCACGGAGCGGGATAGGGCAATGGGCGCGAACCCGGATATTCCAGAGAGGCAAAGCGCACCGCCTGATCCAACATAGCCGGCAGTGCGCCCCGAGCCGCGAAGTATGCGGCGGCGGCCGCTGCCATCACGACAATGACGCCCACTACTCTGAGCAGCGGCGTCAGCCTGCGAGCGCCTCTATCGCGCGTAGCGGCGTAGACGAGTGGCAGTGCCGCCACAGACAAGTATACTCCGATGTCCTGCCGGAACAGCAGCGTCAATCCAATCGAGAAGCCGCAGGCATACCCCCACCCGGACTGGGGGCGCTCTATCAACCGCATGAGCGCATAAGCTGCCAGCAGCGTTGTAGTGAACCAGAACGCCATAGTGCCCAACGGTATCAGCGCCAAAAACACGACGCCGGACACTGCAATCGCTCCACTTCGGCACCCGATCCTTCGGAGAATGGCGCAAAGCAGCAGGGCCTGGACACCGGCCTGCAGCAGCCCGAGTATTCTGATGGAGATCAGTCTTTCGCCCAGGACCGCGAGGCCCAGCGCATTGGCATAGAAAGACGCTGGGGCGTATATCGTCCAGAAGTCTCTGTATGGCACCTTGCCGTGCAGAATCAGCCTGGCCCCTTCCGCGGCAACGCCATCGTCATACGAGGAAAACCCGCGGTCGAAGATCAACGATCCCACCCGGATCGCGAGAACACACACAATGAGCGGCAGGCTCCACGCAGGCAGTGTTGTCCGGTTCCCGGGCTTGGGTTCTGCAGCAGACTTTACCATAGCATAATACTACTGGACCTACTCGCCGATGTAAAGAACGCGCGGCGGGCGGCCAGCAGTTTACAGCAAGCAAATCCAGCAAAACATCTGCTACAATAGGTGTCATGAAACTCACTCGCCAACCGCACTTCGACCAGTTCCTGAAGGTGCTCACCAGATCAGGCAGGCCCGATCACCTGCCGTTCTACGAGCACATCGCCAGCCCGGGTTTCATCGCCCGCCGCACACACACCGACTTCGACCGGATGCCCGCAGCCAGCCGCGACTACTGGCGCATCTATGTCGATTTCTGGCTGCAAATGGGCTATGACTGCATACCTATGGAGATACCTCTGCGCTGCCCGCTCGGCGCGGGGCATGGCGGGATCACCGAAGGCAGCGAGGCGCACGTGGTCATTCGCAATCGCAAGGACTACGAATCCTATCCCTGGCCCGACGAATCCGACCCCATCGACTTCACCCACTTTGAGACCGTCGCCTCGATGCTCCCCGACGGCGCGAAGATAGTGGGCGGCGTCTGCGCGGGGCCTTACGAGTGGGCCTCGCAGATGATGGGGACTATCGGCCTTTCCTACGCGCTTGCCGACGACCCGGAGCTCGTGGAGCTCGTCTTCGCCAGGATCGGCGCCTTGCACGCAAGCGCGGTCCGGCAGCTTGCCACGATGGACTTCATCGGCGCTCTTCGGCAGGGCGACGACCTGGGGTTCAAGACCTCGACGTTCCTCAGCCCGGACCTGCTGCGCCGGCTCGTTTTCCCCATCTACACGAAGATGGCGGCCCTCGCCCACGCCAAAGGCAAGCCCTTTATCCTCCACTCCTGCGGCAACCTCGCCGAAGTCTACGAGGACCTCATCGAGGACTGCCGCATCGACGCCAAGCACTCGTTCGAGGACGTGATCCTGCCCGTCTCGCAGTTCAAGAAGCGCTATGGCAGCCGCGTAACCGCGCTCGGCGGCCTCGACGTGGACGTGATCTGCCGCTCGACCGAGGACGAAGTGCGGGCCTACGCTCGCAGGCAGATCGAGGAATGCTTCGCGGACGGCTTCTGGGCACTGGGAACCGGCAATTCGCTCACCGACTATATGCCGGTCGCCAACTACATCGCCGTGCTTGAAGAAGGGATGAATGCGTCGGCATAGCCTCCCCCTCCCCGCCCCGGTAATAATACCAGTTTATGAGCGCCTCACGCTCAGCTTCGCCAAAAAGCAGACAGGCAACCATTGACAAATTCACTTATTTACAGTACATAGTAGTAGAGCTTCTCAAGTTCACACTATGTCTCTGTACATCGGGCCGAAAGCGGGCAGTAGACACCGCGAGGCCAAGCCCCAACAATTTGAGGGAGGACTAAAAATGAAGAAAGTGTTCTTACTAGCGGCAGCGCTTGCGCTGCTGTGCCTGGGCAGCCTGGCTCAGGCGGCCATTACTATCGACACCGTTGCCGTGGGCAACGTGGGAAACGCGGCGGACACTGCATCCCACAGCGGCAACCCCGCCGGGCAGGGCTCGGTTTCCTACAACTACAACATCGGCAAATATGAAGTGACTGCCGGACAGTACACCGCATTCCTGAACGCCGTGGCGGGCACGGACACCTACGGGCTGTACAACACCAAGATGGACACGGCGGTCTACTCCTACGGCTGCAACATCAAGCGCACCGGCACTTCCGGCAACTACAGCTACAGTGTTGCGTCCGACTGGGCGAACAGGCCCGTGAACATGGTAAGCTTCTGGGACTCCTGCCGATTCGCCAACTGGCTCGGTAACGGGCAACTGACCGGAGCGCAGAATGCCTCCACCACCGAGCGCGGCGCATATACTCTGGACGGCTACAACGGCACTGACGGCCGCACCATCGGGCGCAACGCCGGATGGACGTGGGCTGTGACCAGCGAGGACGAGTGGTATAAGGCTGCTTATTACAAGGGCGGCAGTACCAACGCCGGATACTGGGATTATCCCACGAGCAGCAACACGGCCCCGGGTCGGGACATGGCCGACGCCTCCGGCAACAACGCAAACTATTGGATTTATGGTGTTGGCTACCTGATCGGCAGTCCGTACTGGCGGACCGAGGTCGGCGAGTTCCAGAACTCCGACAGCCCTTACGGCACGTTTGATCAGGGCGGCAACGTGTATGAGTGGAACGAGGCTATTGTAAACCAGGGTTCGGATTACGCCTCTCGCGGCCTGCGCGGCGGTGCGTACGACTTCTATAACGGCACCCTCCAGGCATCGTACCGCAACTACAACTACCCGACGAGCGAGGTCAACGAGTTCGGGTTCCGAGTCTCCCAAGTTCCTGAGCCGTCATCGATTATCGCACTGCTTGGTGGGTTAGTAGGACTTCTGGGCATGAGAAGGCGTCGGGGATAACCCTTTCCGCCCGCCGTAGCGAAAGCGAAGGCGGGCTCGCTTTTTTCTCGTCATGCCGGACTTGATCCGGCATCTACTCCGCGAAGGGAGGGGTCCTGAATCAAGTTCAGGATGACGTGAGATGCTTCGGATTTCCGGTTGGTTGCCGGCCCTGCGGTCAATCCGGCGCGCCGTGGTCCAACCTCAAATCCCGAAGTACCTCAACGGGTTGCGAGGGTTGGGTGTTCCTTCCCCTCCGATTCATACCTTCAGTAACTTCAGTGATTCAGTGGTTCTGAGCGCGTATGGTTAGCTGCTTGGGACTTCGATCTTCGTGACCTTCACGCTCGGCAGCAGCCGATCGACATCCGCTTTCTTGCCCATGTCGGTCCCGTCGCTCAGCGCCGTCGCGGCCCCCGCGGCGCAGCCGAGGCTCAACGCTTGCTTGATGGACAGACCTTTTTCGAGCCCGTAGACCACCCCCGCGATCAGGGAGTCGCCGGACCCTATCGTGCTCTTAGACTCCACGTCGGGGGCAACCGCGTCGTATATAGCGCCCTCGTAGCACGCCACCGCGCCCTGCTTGCCGAGAGTGATGATCACAAGCTCGATCCCCCGTTCGCTCAGCTCGAGCGCCGCGCGGGCAACGTCCGACTTGGACTCGAATTTCGCACCGAGAAGCCGCTCGGCTTCTTCGCGGTTAGGCTTGATCATAAACGGCTTGGCCTTAACGCCTTCGGCGAACGCTTCTCCGTCCGCATCGAGCACAGCCTTGGCGCCCCCCGCCATCGCAATCTGGACCAGCACCTTGTGGACGTCGGAGTTGACGCCAAGAGGCACGCTGCCCCCTATCACAACGTAGCTGCTCTGCCTGGCCAGGTCCTTCGCCCTCTCGAAAAGCTCCACCAGTTCCTTGTGGTCCACCGGCCCGCCTCGCTCGTTGAGGGTAGTCGGAGGAGCGCCGGAGAGGTCCTCGATGCAGAGGTTCGTGCGAGTAGGTTTCTGCGTATCCACGGCTACCAGGCCAACACCCCGTCTTTCCAGCACGCACTGGATATACTCCCCGGTTTCGCCGCCCACAAACGCCAGCGCCTTCGCCTCCGCGCCAAGCTCGGCGAGCATTCGCGCGCAGTTGATCCCCTTGCCGCCGGCGTCTACCTCCGCCTTCAGAATCCGGTTCGTGTCATTGCAGACCAGCGTGTTGACGTAGATGGTCTTATCGAGGCAGGGATTAAGTGTGATGGTGCTTATCATCTGTGCTCTTCCTATTGAGTATTGCGTATTGAGTATTGAGTATTTCCACCAGGCCTGGCGCTACGGTCAATAAACAATACTCAATACTCATTTCTGCAGCGCCGCTCTTACCTCATCGAGGTGCCCGGCGGAACCGAGAAGCACGTTCCGGCTCGCGATGAACTTGGCGTATTCGTCCATGAATATCGTGCCAACCGGCCGGAAGTCGAACTTGTCCGGCTTGTCGCGGAAGAACTCGCGATGCACTCGCGTCCACACCAGGCGGCCGTCGGTGTCGATGTTGATCTTGCACACGCCCAGCTTCGCGGCGGGCAGATACTGCGCGGGGTCAACGCCCTTGGCGCCCGCCAGCTTGCCGCCTGCGGCGTTGATGCGCGCGACCTCGTCCTGCGGGACCGAGCTGGAACCGTGCATCACCAGCGGGAAGCCGGGAACCAGCTTCTGAATCTGCTCGATAACCTCGAAGTGCAGCCCCTGGCTTCCGGCGAATTTGAACGCGCCGTGGCTGGTGCCGATGGCGCAAGCCAGGCTGTCGCATTTGGAGCGCTCGATGAACTCCGCCGCCTGCTTGGGATCGGTCAGGTGGGCCTTGTCCTCGCTTACGGCAAT
>Ga0209226_10000101_pt1 | contig 57469 bp, 57 predicted proteins | sample BarGraNGADG00212_2_FD_184497 | JGI IMG/M metagenome (GOLD analysis project Ga0209226, IMG submission 184497) | Arctic peat soil microbial communities from Barrow, Alaska, USA - Barrow Graham LP Ref core NGADG0011-212 (SPAdes) (version 2) | ecosystem: Environmental > Terrestrial > Soil >...
GAGCTCGAGGCGCGCGGCTTCCGGAACACGCACGTCTTTCCGCTGTTCGTGGATTTCGCCAAGTACGAGCGGCCGCCGTCCCGCTTCGTCCGCGGCCTCTTCCGGGACGACCGGGTGAACGTCCTCTTCGTCGGCCGGGTCGCTCCGAACAAGCGGATCGACAACCTGGTCCGGACCGTCTTCTTTTTCAAGAAATACATCTCCCCCCTGGTGCGGTTGATCGTCGTCGGCAAGACGAACACCTTCCCGACGTACTACGAAGCCGTGAGCCGGCTCGCGGACGAATTCTACCTGAAGCCCGAGGAGATCACGTTCCTCGGCCACGTGCCCGACGAGGAGATGTTCGCCGTTTATCGGGCGTCGGACGTCTTCCTCTCGCTGAGCGAACACGAAGGCTTCTGCCTGCCGCTCGTGGAAAGCATGATCTTCGACCTGCCGGTCGTCGCCCTCTCCTCCACGGCCGTCCCCTACACCCTCGGGGAAGCGGGGGTCCTCGTCCGGGAGTTTCGGCCCGACCGCGTCGCCGAGCTGGTCGACATCGTGGCCCACGACGCCCCCCTGCGCGAAAAGCTCATCGCCGCCGGACGGCGCGAGCTCGCCAAGCTCAAGGCCTTCCCGCACGAGGAGTTCCTCCTGACGCGCCTCGAGGAGTTGAGGTCCCGATGAAAGTCGCCTTCGTCGTCCAGCGCTACGGCCAGGAGGTCATGGGCGGGTCCGAGCTCCATTGCCGCCTCCTCGCCGAGCGGCTCGCCGACCGCGGCTACGACTGCACTGTCTACACCACGACCGCCCGGGACTACGTGACCTGGACGAACGTCTACCCCGCAGGGGAGACCATTCTGAACGGGGTGGTCATCCGGCGCTATCCCGTCGAGAAGCCCCGCGAGATCGTGGCGTTCAACAAATTCTCGGACTGGATCTTCTTCCATCCCCATACCCGCGAGGACGAGTTGCGCTGGATGGAAGAACAGGGCCCCTTCTCGCCGGCGCTGGTCGAGGCGGTGGGGGCGGCCGAAGGGGAGCACGACCGGTTCGTCTTCATGACCTACCTCTATTACAACACCTACTGGGGACTCCAGGCGATCCGGAAGCCGAAGATCCTCGTGCCCACCGCCCACGACGAACCCGCCCTCCACCTCGGGATCATGAAGGAGGTCTTCGACCGACCGGCCGCGTTCATGTTCAATACCGAGGCCGAGAAGGCGATGCTCGGACGGTATTTTTCCTTCGCCGGCAAGTACCAGGAGACGGTGGGGGTCGGGACCGACATCCCCGAAGGCCCTCAGACGACTCCCTTCGACGCGGCCTACGCCGATCTCGAGCCCTATCTCCTCTATGCCGGGCGGATCGAGCCCGGCAAGGGCTGCGCCGAGCTCTTCGAGGCGTTCCTCCGGGTCGGCCCGCGCCTGCCGGAGCTGAACCTCGTCCTCATCGGCAACCTCCTCATGTCCCTGCCCGCGCATCCCCGGATCCTCTACCGGGGTTTCGTGTCGGCCGGGGAGAAGGACGCGGCCATGGCCCGGGCCGCGGCGACCGTCCATCCCTCGCGCCTCGAGAGCCTCTGCATGGCCGCCCTCGAATCGATGGCCGCGCAGACGCCCATCCTCGTTCAGGCCGCGACCGATCCGCTGAAGCAGCATTGCCTCGCCGGCAACGGCGGGCTCACCTACGCCACCGCGGAGGAGTTCGGCCTGGCCGCGGAGCTCCTCGTCCGGGACCGGCGCCTGCGGGCGATCCTGGGTCGGAACGGGCGGGACTACGTTCGCCGGAACTACAGCTGGGACCGGGTCCTGGAGAAATACGACGCCGTCTTCGCCGCGATGTGAGCCATGGCCTTCATCAACTACACGTCCAACTCGCTGACCATCAAAATCGTCTATTACGGCCCGGGCCGCTGCGGCAAGACGGAGAACCTCCGCTACATCCACGAGAACCTCGACCCGGCCGCCCGCGGCCAGTTCATCTGCCTGGAAACGGAGTCCGAGCGGACGTGCTTCTTCGACCTCCTTCCGATCAAGGCCGGCTACATCGGCTGCTTCCGGGTCCACTTCCAGTTGATGTCCGCGCCCGGTCAGGAGTTCTATGAAGCCTCGCGCCGGAACGTCCTGGCCGGCACGGACGGGCTGGTCTTCGTGGCCGATTCCCAGGTCCCGCTCCTCGAGGCCAACGTCAAGAGCCTGGAGAGCCTGCGCCGCAATTTGCTGGAGCTGCGGATCGATACGGTCAAGGTCCCGATCGTGCTCCAATACAACAAGCGCGACCTGGACAACCTCACGCCCGTCGAAACCCTCAACGCCGCCCTCAATCCCGGCGGGGCTCCCTTCCTCGAGGCCTCGGCCGCGACCGGCCAGGGCGTGTTCGAGACCCTGAAGGAGATCGCCCGGGCGACCATCCCCCGCGTCCGGGACAAGATCTTCGGCCTCCGGGACGGCCCTCCTCCGGGCGTCGCCGGGGCCCTGTCCGATAAAGACGAGCCCGATCTGATATAAAACCCCTCCGGCCGCCGTCTTATCAGTGGCGGCATGCTTATCAAATCCTTCAGCGCGGCCCTGTGCGGCGTCGAGGCCTACGTCGTCGAGGTCGAAGTGGACATCGGCGGCGGGCTGCCGGCGTATATCGTCGTCGGCCTGCCCGACGCTTCGATCCGCGAAAGCCAACAGCGGGTCAAGGCCGCCCTCAAGAACTGCGGCTACGATTTCCCCTCGCGCAAAGTGATCGTCAACCTGGCGCCCGCGGACCGGCGGAAGGAGGGTTCGGCCTTCGACCTGCCCATCGCTCTGGGCCACCTGGCCTTCCTGGGAGTCGTCGATCCGGCGGGGTTCCGGGACTTTCTCGTCCTCGGCGAGTTGGCCTTGGACGGCCGACTGAAGCCGGTCAAGGGCGTCCTTTCGACGGCGATTCTGGCCAAGGCCGGGGGCTATCGGGGGATCGTCGTCCCCAAGGACAACGAGCGCGAGGCGGCCCTGGTCGATGGGCTAGAGGTCTATGGGCTGAGCAACCTCGTCCAGGTCGTCGAGCTCCTCACCGAGCCCGGACGCGTCGCACCGAGCGTTTGGGCGCTCGACGAGATCCTGACGGCTCCGTTCTCCGATGTGGATTTCCGGGAGGTCAAGGGCCAATTCCACGTGAAGCGCGCCCTGGAGGTGGCTGCGGCCGGCGGACACAACATCCTCCTCATCGGACCGCCCGGGTCCGGGAAGACGATGCTCGCCCGCCGGCTTCCGTCCATCCTTCCCGACATGACCTTCGAGGAGATGATCGGTGTGACGCAGGTCTACAGCGCGGCCGGATATCTGCGCGGACAGGGCGCGGTCGTCCGGCGGCCGTTCCGCGCGCCGCATCATACAATCTCGGACGCGGGGCTCATCGGGGGCGGAATGATCCCGCGGCCGGGCGAGGTCAGCCTAGCCCATCACGGTGTCCTCTTCCTGGACGAGTTGCCGGAGTTCAACCGCAAGGTCCTCGAGGGCCTGCGCCAGCCGGTCGAGGACGGCCAGGTGACGATCGCCCGGGCGGCGATGACCGCCACGTTCCCTTCGTCGTTCATGCTCGTCGCGGCCATGAACCCCTGACGTTCTGTTGCCCTTTTGCCATCAATTCGAAGGATGAGGGAAGATACGTCAGGTGGATGGACACGTCTTCATTGCCGATCACGATTTTTTCTGTAATGTTTTCAATGATCTTGCGCTTTTCGTCGGAGGTAAGCTGAGGCCAACGACCATATAAGTCTTTAGCTTCATTGAAGATCTGATCTGAGGAAAGGTATTGGATTTTCAGGAAGTCTATCTCTCCCTGGATTTCAGGAATCTGGTTGTCTATCTGTTTCAGTCTTTCTTCCAGAGGTTTGTAGAATCTTCCAAAGCCTTCTATGGATATCTCACTGCTCGTATAAGCCCGAGATATCTTATCCATATCCTGTTCGGTTTTCTTCTTTTCATCCCGAACGGTCTTAAGTAGTTCTTCCTTCTCTTTGATAACCTGATCCGCTTGGTTCAGGTAGTTGGTAATCTCCGTTGTCGAGAAAAAGAAATCCTTTAGCTGGTGATGAAAGATGTCTTCCAGGTCGGTTGTTCCGATCTTGTTTCGGCACTTCCAGCAGATGTACTTGGGAGAATTCGAGGGTACGTACATTCGGTTGCCGCAGAAGCATTGGACGTATCCGGAGAATAACTGAACCGTCTTCTTGGTCGGCTTTTTGCCGGTTTTTTCCTGATCGTCCAGGATGGAATTGCAATTGTCCCAGAGTTCTTCGGAGATGATCGGTTCGATCTTGCTGTAAACCCAAGAATCCTTGGGCTTGATAACCCGTTTCTTGTCTTTTTCCGGGGGGCCTTGAGTCCAATTGGCCCGGCGAAGGCCTTTGGCCGTTGTATCCCTTATAAGCCTGCCTACGGTCGTATCTGACCAGTTTGAGCCGTTTCTGGTGCGGTATCCGGACCCATTGAGGATCTTGGCAACGGTTTTCTTCCTTTTATGCTCCAAGAAAAGCTCATAGATGAGCTTTCGGATCGGCGCTTCCTTCGGGTCAGGGATAAGCTGCTTGTCTTTCCATTGATAGCCATAGGCGGCTTGGCCTCCAAGAGGCTTGCCGAGTTTGGCCCGGATCGGGATAGACGCCGAAACCCGATCGGAAATTTCCTCTCTTTCCCATTGGGCCATAACCGCGATCATCGTATAGAAGAGCCTTCCGGCCGGGGAAGAGGTATCAATCGCCTCTTGAAGAGAGATCAGGTCGCAATTGCACTGCCTGAAGATATCTGCGAAATCCAGAAGTTCTCTGGTATTTCGAGCTAGCCGGGCCAGCTTGGAAAAGATCAATCCGGTTATATGACCGGACTTGATATGCCCGAGCATCTTTTGGGTCTCGGGATGGCCGAAGACGGACTTCCCGCTGACCGCCTCAAGGTGGTAGACCTCTTTGATCTCCCAGCCCTTGGATTCGGCATAGTACCGGGCTCGCTTCTCGTGATGCTCCGGGCTTTCCCCTTTAGCCTGGTCTTCGGTCGAGACCCGAATCCAGATGCCGACGGGCTTGTGCTGTTCCATCTCTGAAACCCTGATACTAATTTTACCATATTAAGCAAGAGGAATGGTTTGATATGTGAGGCTAAAAGATATAAATTAATCGAGAAAAAGAGATTTTAGATATAGTTTCGGAACCAACTATGGCCAAACTAGATGAGGTCGTTGAGCTTTTGCAGCAGGGGCACTTAGATCAAGCCAGGCCTTTGCTCGAAGAAATGCTCAAATGTGACCCTAATAATATCGACGTCCTCTACAATCTCGGGATGTGCTATACCGAGCTTGGGTTTCTGGATAAAGCCGTCAGCATCTTAAAAAAATGCGTGGGGCTAAAACCAGACTTCTCCAATGCTCAAGTCGCCTTAGGATTCGCTCTTGAAAAAACGAATGACACCAAAAGCGCAGAAGAACATTTCCTGATTGCCGTAAAGATTGATCCGAATAATTCCTATGCCTTAAGGAATCTGGGCGGACTCTATGGCAAGCTGTCCGATCTGGAGAAATCGATTTATTACCTGGAAAGGTCTTTTCGGATCAATCCTTCAGACTCGATGACCATCTATGGCCTAGGGTACGTGTACCAGCGGATTGGAGATTTAGAACGAGCGGATCAATTGTTTAAGCAGCTCTTGGAACTCGATGCGCCCGAAAAGATCAAAGAACTGGCCCGAATAGCTCGGAGAGAAATTGCCATAAGCAATTTCAAATCCAAAGGGTTTCGGATGGATGCGGTCTTCTACCTGATGGACGCGATTCAACGCTTTGCGAAAAAGCGAAGAGAAGAAATACAGACGATTTCTTTTGATATTGCTCTTAAGGGTCGCGAAGGGCTGGATATCAATAATCCTGATAAGAAATATATGATCAAATCACTTGAGGGTGAATATACCGGATTGCAGCTGGTCTGTCTTATGTACGCCGGTTTTCAAATAATCGATCCGTCCTTGGATATAGGGGTAGATCTATCGAAGGAATATCAGTTTGCCAAGAAACTGAGTGTCTCTGAGGTGGTTCATTGAGCCTGAATCTGATTGAGGCTACTCGGCAAATAATCCAGCTAGCTGAGGACGTCAGCCATAAGAAATTTCAATTCACCGAAAAAGTGGACTTAACCTATTACGCCAGGGTTAAGCCTGCCCGAAAGAATATGCCGTTCCATCTTGTCTTTTACAAGACTGAACACAATGATCTGCTGAATCATCTGATCGCTCACGAGTGCGGACATATCATCAGAATATTCTCTGCGCCGGAAGAGAAACGGGTTGCGCCGAAAATGAATGATGATCTCAAGCGCACCGCCCTGACCGATATCGAATACGATATCAATAAATTATCTTCGATCATGCCTTTCGATCAATTAACTCAAATCGTGAACCTCTGGTATAACGGTATTATTTCTCAAGTGACTAATCAGCCCCCTGATCTAATGATTGAAAAATGGCTATATGAAAATTATCCGGACCTAAGGCCTTTTCAAACGAAGTCAATCCAAAAACAGCATGATGAGTCGGTACAGGGCTTATCTAAGCGTGTTGCTCAAATGACTCCCAATAAGATATTTATCGTTTCCAACGTCATGAATTACTGCTTTTTCAAATTCCTCGGCCAATATTTACATACTGATTATCTGAAGCCCTACTGGGGCTTCAAGCATAAGGTCAAAGGTGAAGAGCTGGTCAAGATAACATTCGACCATGAAGACAGTTTTGTTGGCGACGTCGAGATGAGCAATAAATGGGCGAATTTCTTGAATATCTCGGATTGGTTTGCTTGGACTGATTTTGAAAATGTTCCGGCTAATTATATAGAGACGTTTTAGGGGGGGGCAATGGACGAACAGCTCAAAGAAATTATTAAAAAGATTACGAAGTTTCGAGACGAACGTGATTGGGTCCAATTCCATGATCCCAAGAATCTCTCCGAAGCGATCTCAGTAGAGGCAGGAGAGCTTTTAGAGGAATTTTTGTGGCTCAATATAGAGCAAGCCTCGAAATTAGATGATAAGAAAATCGGAAAGATCAAAGAAGAAGTTGCTGATATTTTCATTTTCACCTTGTACCTTTGCGATGTGCTGAAAATCGATCTGTTGGCTGAAGCGGAGAAAAAGATCGCGATCAATGCTGAAAAGTATTCTGTAGCCAAGGCCAAGGGCACGGCCAAGAAGTATACGGAGTTATGAAACCGTGATCCTCTATTCTGGAACCTCACAGCAATTCATTCAAGACACGATCCAGAACCAAATCGCAGAGAAGCTGAAACAGGCGTTTTTCTACCATCTCCGTTTCAATCCTTCACCAGGTGAGGTGAATTCTTGGCGCAATTCCCTTAAAGCGATCTGCATGATCTTTCAATATGCCAATCTCATTGATCATGGCGTGATCCTGGAATATCAGCTGCCTCTGAGTTCCCTTCGTTTGGATTGCCTAATTTGCGGCAAAGACAGCTCTCTTATTGATAACGCGATCATTATTGAATTGAAGCAATGGGACAAATGCAAAGATGCTGACGGTGAGAACGAAGTCACCACTTGGGTTGGCGGTTCGTTAAAAGAAGTGCTTCATCCTTCGGTACAGGTTGGGAGATACAAATCATATTTACAGGACGTTCACACGGCGTTCTACGAAGAGAATCCTATAAGCCTTTTTGCCTGCACCTATCTACACAATTACAATTACTATTCCTCTGATATCATTTTTTCCAAGAAATTCGATAAGGCCCTAGTTGATTATCCTTTGTTCACAGCTGATGATGTTGAAAAGTTAAAAGGCTATCTTTCAGCTAAGCTCCAGAAGGGCGATGGGATAGATGTCCTAAAGCGGATTGAACAGAGTAAATACAGGCCGAGTCGCAAGTTGATGGATCATGTTGGAGAAGTCATTAAGGGCGTTCCTTCCTATACTCTCTTGGACGAGCAGCAGGTTGTCTATGACAAGGTTTTTTCTTTTGCCAAAGAGGGGTTTCACGATAAGCAGAAGGCTACTCTGATCATAAAAGGCGGTCCGGGAACTGGGAAGTCAGTCATTGCCATAAACTTGATGGCGGATCTTCTTTTAAAGGGTTACAACGCCCATTATGCTACTGGTTCTCGGGCGTTCACTCAGACCCTGAGGAAGATAATCGGCGCAAGAGGATCGGTCCAGTTTAAATACTTCAATAGCTATATGGACGTCGAACCAAATACCCTTGATGTCCTCATATGCGATGAAGCTCACAGATTAAGAACCTCAAGCAATAATCGCTATACGCCCAAAAAGATGAAATCTAATGAGACGCAGATTGATGAAATAATAAGGGCAGCGAAAGTCTCGGTCTTTTTCATCGATGATGACCAAGTTGTCCGGCCCGGAGAAATCGGCTCCGTGGCATATATCAAGGAAGCCGCCGACAAGAATAAATGCAAGGTCTTTGAATACGAATTGGATATTCAATTCCGCTGCAGCGGATCAGACGCATTTGTTAATTGGATCAATAATACGTTGGGAATCAAAAGAACCGCCAACGTTCTTTGGGATCTAAAAGAAGAATTTGATTTTAAAATCTTCAATTCGCCGGACGCGCTGGAGGCGGCCATTCGAGAAAAGTCAGAAAAGGGATTTACGGCCCGAATGACCGCAGGATTCTGTTGGCCCTGGTCCCTACCCGATGACAATGGGAATCTTGAAGATGATGTCGTGATCGGGAGATATGAACGACCTTGGAATGCCAAGCCTGAATCTAAGAAACTGGCAAAAGGAATCCCGCTCTCAAATCTATGGGCTTATGATCCAAACGGGATAAACCAAATCGGATGCATCTATACGGCACAGGGATTCGAGTTTGATTATGCAGGAGTGATCATCGGGAACGACTTGACCTATGATTTTGAAACTCAGTCATGGAAAGGAAATTCAGAGAACTCCGCTGATTCAGTAGTGAAGAGATCAAAAGACCAATTTCTTCAGCTGACTAAAAATACGTACCGGGTTTTGCTTTCACGAGGGATGAAAGGTTGTTATGTCTATTTCCTCGACAAGGAAACGGAGAAGTTCTTTAAGACGAGACTCGAATCATAAGGAGGCGGTCGGAGGCCGGTATCTCGACCTCCCGGCTTAAGAAGTGACCGCTTGGAAGCGGGCAAGTTATATGGGAGCCAAATATAAATTTTTTCAGTATTCGGCTAGAAAACCGTGTTATTATTGCGGCACCACACCTGATGCGGAATCTCCAAATAGCAGAGAACATATCCCTCCCAAAATGATGTTTGAGAAATTTGAATGCGATCGCATAACTGTTCCTTCTTGTGACAAACATAATTCTAATAAGAATATTGGAGATCGGGCTATCGTTACGGCTATGTTAATGGGAGCTTATAAAGTCCGGATGGATTATCCTGGAAGTCCAATGCTTACCAGCAATATCTTAAAAGCTATAGATGAAGCAATCCCGGACTTTCCGCAGGCTAAGAAAGAAGTGCAATTAAGGAGTTTTATTATTGATTCGCCTAAAGGTATCGATTTTAATCTCCCGTATATCGAGCCTCAGACTAAGATTTATTCATGGATGCGAAAATTGGCGGCAGGGCTAATTTGGAGTGTCAGCGGGAAACACGATTTTTATTTCGATTGGGATAAAACTTTAGTATGGAGTCCAGGGTATCATCCAATTTCTGGCCCAATTCCAAGAGAGGAAGCGACACAAAGAATATTTCAAAACAGAAATTTCGAATCAAAGCTGAATACTCTTGACTGGCATCTCGGATGGACGGCAAAACCGAGGGAATATCCAAGGGATATTTATGCTTTTGATTTCTGCTTTCTTGATTATCCTGAAGAATGGGATGGGATGAATATCATTTTTAAGCACCATTTCTATAATGACATCTCTGTCTGGTACACATGCTTCATGGTCTCGCCGGAAGCAAAAGAACGCATAGCAGAATTCGTTGGTAGCCAGATATAGAGGAATAGAAACGAAATAGAATAAATAGAAAGACCTATATATTGAGGCGACTGGAGGCCGGGTTATTAGTCCGGGCCTCCCGATTTCGAAATGGCCGCTATGATGCGGGATATGCGCCTCATTCATAAAGACGTTATAAGTTCAATATAATTCTCATTGAATAAAAGGAGGGAAAATGGAACAAAAAATAAGGCCGGTTCAAGAGATTCTGCGCCAACAAATATCAAAGCACTCTAATTCTGTGGCAAAAAAGTTGTTGCCTTCAGTTCGACCCATTTATAGGGCGAGTGATAGAGATTCTCCTGAGCTAATCGGATCTGGCGTGATTATAAAAGTTGAGAATTATTATTTTCTCATCACTGCAGCACATTTATTAGATCAACTCCGGGGCTTGGGGATGTACATTGGAGGAGAAAAAACTGTTGTCGATATCACTGGCCAACTTATTATAGTCGCGACTAATAGCGGGTCGGGAGATAAAGATAAAATCGATTTCGCTTTTACAGAAATTCCCGAAAATTTGTTAGATGAACTAGGACGGCATAATTTTCTCCCGCCGGATGAAATCGATCCTAATGATATCGCGATAAGAGAAAAACGATATTTGATTTTAGGATATCCAATATCGAAAAATAAATGGATTGATTATAAGGGCTTAAAAGTGAAGCCGAAGTCTTATCCTTATTCTTCGCGTCCTTCCGATATTCTAATATATAAAGAACTGGGTATATCTGAGGAATCACATTTACTATTGGATTTTGATAAGGAAAAAGTTACAAATGGCACAGGCAATGTTTTCATTGCACCAGATCTATATGGTATGAGTGGCGGAGGAGTCTGGACGCTCCATGACGACTCTAAGGCACTATCGATATTCTCAGAATCTCAATTGAATAAATTGGTTGGAGTTATTATTGAATGGGATCTTCAAAAAAAAGTCATTATAGCGGTTAGAATATCGATTGTTATCGCGGCAATTATAGAAAGATATCCAAATCTAATTGGAAAATTACCTATGCCTAATCGAATCAGAGCTTCCATAAAGAGTTGAAACACGAAAAAATAAAAAGGAGACGCCCCTGCGTCTCCTTGTCCTCTCTGCCGTATATTCAAAACACGGGCTTGTTAAAGAACTACATCATTCCGCGTCCAGAGCGCGGAAAGAGTCGATCGGCATGGTGATGAGACTCCCGGCGATCCGCTCCATTTCCACGGACTTTTCCCAGGTTTCTTCTTTCTGGGCTGCGAACGTCAGAGCATTGGCGATCCCGTACTTGTCGAATTCCGGCTCCGCGCCGAAGGCCATGAGGATGTTATTCTTCTGGACTTCGCTGAGCTTGTAGTGATCGGCCACGTTGCTGATGACTTTCTGGGGATTCCGGACCTTGATTTCCGTGGATTCCCGCAGAACCTCGACGATTCCGCCGAATCCCTTGAACAGCTCCCGGATTGACCGCCGGAGCGAGAGATAAAGCATCTCGTCAGCCAGCTCATCGCCGTTTCCGATATGAATCTCCCGCGTGACCATCTCCTCGACGATCAGGCCGTTGGAGCATTTGACCCGGAAAAGCCGGGGCTCCAGCCTGAGCGCCTTATGGCCGGTCTCGGAATTAGTGAGAAACAGGCCGCCGGTGATCAGATCGTCCTTGTGCCGGACGAAACTCTGAAGGCTCTGGCTCTTGACCTTGATATTCATCTCGGTCACGGAAAGGAAGCAGTCTTCGATTTCCGTTGAATGAGCTTGGAGTTCATTCAGAGCGCAGAGCAGAACGTCCAGGTGGTCGATGACGCGGTAGCGGTCGCTCAGAAAAGCGCGGATGGAATCTCCCAGGCCCCGGATAAAGAAGTCTTTCCGGCTTCTTTCGAGCCAGGTGTTCACGTTCCGGGCCAAAAGCTCCGGCGTTTCTTCCTCCATCCGGTGATAGTACTTCAAGGGGATTTCGAGCTTGTCCGCGATCTGAGCATGGCAGGAATCGTTGATCGGAAAGAGCTTATCGGCCTTGATCTGGAATCTCGGCCGATTTTCGTCTAGGACCATCTTGATCTGGGAGGAATTCAGTTTCTTGTCCCATTTCAAGGGTTTCTGGGCTTCCAGTTCTTGAATCAGACTGTCCAATTTCATGCAAACCTCCATTATTCAATTGTTAAAGAGCTTAGAGAAAAAGCGGCAGAGAGAACTACCTCTCAGTATGGTGAATAAAGAAAATGAAAATAGGGGGGAGAAACTGTCGCCAGAGGCATTTTCCCTTGGGGATTAGCTTTAAAAATGATCTTTTCTTCCGGAATCAGAAAGATGGCGTTATTAAAAGAGGTGTTTTTGATCATAAAAAGAGTTTGGATTAGCCGCGCTGTAATTTATTTCACGTTCGACTATTGCCCTGGGCTTAGTATATTTTTCTCTGGAAAGCCGGATAACCTCATCTTTCAAGGAATTCGGATTCTCTGCCGGAAGCAGGGTCATGGCGGTGAAGGGCTTGGAAGTTGCGCCGTCGATCATAAGTTTCAGATAAATACGAAAATTTGGAAGATTGATGAGATCGGTTTCGTCGAACATCGGAGTAAATTCCTGGACCAGGTATTTTGCGTCTTCGGCTCCAACACGGAAAGAAATAATGGTTCCGACATTGCCGAAGATCGCAGATCTGATTTCTTCATCAAGCTGAGCAATGTATTGATGGGCCATAATCAAAGACAATCCGTATTTTCTTGATTCCGACAGGATATCGGCAAAAGATAGGGTCAGGAAGTTATGGATTTCGTCCACGTAGAAATAGAACGAGCGTCTTTGGCTTTCAGGAATATCCGATCGGCTCAAGGCCGCTAACTGGATCTTGGTGATGATCATCGCGCCTAAAAGAGCGCAGTTGTCTTCTCCGATCCGGCCTTTGGAGAGATTGACGATTAAAATCTTTCCCTGATCCATCACCTCTCTGAGATTGAACGTATTTTCTTTCTGTCCCGTAATGTTTCTTAGCGGCATGCTGGTAAGGAACTGTCCGATCTTATTCAAGATTGGAGAAATCGCTTCCGACCTAAGCCAAGCCGAATATTTCTCAAATTCCGACAGCCAGAAGTCCCGAACCTGGGGCTGGGTCACGTATCGCAGCGCCCGCGTCCGAAATTCTTTATCAGTTAAAAGCTTGGGAATATCCAACATCGTACTTTGCGGATATTCCAGGAGGGTTAAAAGCGAGTGTCTGAGAATGTGTTCCAGTCTTGGACCCCAGAAATCAGGCCAGATTTTCTTGAAAACCGATATAAGGCCGGATACGACAAGATGCTGGTTGTCGCGGGAGACTTTCTCTAAGGGATTAAAAGCAATCGGATATTCCAAATCCCCTGGGTTGATATAGATCACGTCATTAAGTCTGTTCTTTGGTATGAAATCCAGAATCCTTTCGGCTAAGTCGCCATGAGGATCGATCAATCCGACTCCATAGCCGTCCTTAATATCCGAGATAGCCATGTTCTCGATCAGCGTTGATTTGCCGGTTCCGGTTTTGCCAATCAGATACATATGGCCTCTTCGGTTCTTTTGTTTGATGCCGAAGAGCTTTTTAATATCGCGGTAATCCGTAATTGCAAAAGGCGTTATGGGATTGTCTTGGTTTCCGTTTCCATTCATATCTTCAAGCTTATATTCCCGGCAAACGCAATAAAAGAAAGGCAAAACTGCCTTTACAGGCATTTTCCCCCTTCTTACGGCTGATTTCCCAGACGCTAGACTGAAGGCAGTTCTTTTAAATTTCTATACATGGAGGTTAGACCGTGAAGACGAAAGTCAAATGTCTCGACCTGAGAACCGTCGACGGGAAGGTTATCTTGGTTCTCTATCTCTACGAAAAAGAGATAGTTCTGGAAGATAACCAGGAAGCTCCGGCCGAAAAACCCGAAGCCAAGAAGGACAAGCCCAAGAACGGCAACGGCGACGAGCCCACGATGACCGACGCCCAGAAGCGGTATCTGTTCCGCATCCTGGCCGAACGGGGAATCGAGGGCGACAAAGCCTACAGCCGGCTCAAGGAGATCTTCCAGGTGGACGCCCTGAAAGAGATCACCAAGATGGAGGCCAGCCGCGCGATCGAACGCCTTCTTTCCGAAGGCAAGGGAGCGAGCGATGGAATACCTTTCTAACTCGCAGATCAACCTTTATTCGCAGTGCAGCCTCAAGTACAAGTTCTCCTACGTCGATCTTCTTCCCAAACCGTTCAAGTCATCGGGCCTGGCTTTCGGAAGCGTTATGCATTCCGCCCTTTCCTGGTTCCACCGGGAATCCATGACCAATGGCGGAGTGCCGCTCGAAAGGCTGTTCAAAATCTTCGATGCCGACTGGTTCTCCCAGAGAGCCGAAACCGAAATCCGGTACAAGGACGGCGAAGAAGAGATGAGGCTGGCGGTCATGGCCAAGCAGATGCTGACCATGTACTACAAGCTGCCGCCTAAGAAGGCCAAAGCTTCGGAACTGTCGTTTTCAATTCCGCTGACCGCGCCAGGAAACGGCAATGACCCGCTCATCGACATCGAGGGCGTGATCGACCTCATCGAAGCCGATGATGTCATCACTGAGTTCAAGACTTCGGCCCAAATGATGGACGCCAGGGATGCGGATGAATCTCTTCAGCTGACGATCTACAGCTATGCCTATGAGAAGCTTTATCAAAAGCCTCCCAAGGCCCTGAAGATCATCGATTTCGTGAAGTCCAAGAAGCCTAAGCTCATCACGCTGGAAACCCGGCGGGATGACTCAAACTACCAGCGGCTTTACGCGATCGTCAGCCAGGTCCTCAAGGGGATCGAGCAGAAGATCTTCTTCCCCAAAACCGGCTTCTGGTGCAAGGACTGCGAGTACGCAGGCCAGTGCCAGCAGTGGCAGGGGCATTGACTCTAATTCCCTCCAACTCAAACAAAAGGAAGCAGCAACCCTGCTTCCTTTTTCTTTCACGGTAATAACATGAAATTGCTGATAAAGCCAAATTGTACTAATATATAAAATAGAAATATATGGGGATCTTATTTCTTGAAGCAGATAAAGAAAAAACATTCCATGAAAAATGGCGAAAAGAATATTCCTAATGCAAGAAGCGATTCTCCAACTGCCGTATCTGAAATTCCCTTTGAACTTTCAGATAAGCAAAAAGAGCTTTGCAGGCGGTTGGATCAGTTTTATAAAATAGCCTTAGATAATAAAGGTATTTCTCCATCATCGATTTATCGCGGTGCTCTTTATGCGATTTCTCCTGAGCAAACAAGACAAAATCCTGATTGGATGGCCCAAGCCGCGCATTCACTTAGAGAGATAATTTATCCATTCTATAAAAAAGCTGCTGTTGCTGTTATCAAAAAGGGTAAAGCTTTTAAGCGATATGGCTCTGTAGGAGCCGTTGATAAATTAACAGAAGTTATAGATCATTATTATGGGTTTTTTTCTGATGTTGCCCATCATAACTTAGTTCACGCGGCTTCAAATAAATATATCGTTGGGAATAAAAAGCAGACCGTCGAAATTACCGGGGAAGTCTTGAAAGGGATCGTCCCCGGTTTTGAAGACGTTTTATTTGAGGCGCTAAGAAGACAAATTGATGCCCACAGTGAAATTGATGTGTTTATTAGAAAAGGACTCGAAGACTACGAGACGCTAACAAAGTTAATCAATCTTAATGATGATGCCCGGCATTACTTCTTCGCCGTAGCCGATCAAAAATGGTTAGATTGGCTTTGGCAATCTGGTTTGCTTGATCCGATAAAAGAAAAATCCGACGATCCGATTAAATATTATTATCACACTCCGGAGTTGGAATATTTAAGTAAAGTTTCTCTGAAAGCGCCAGAGAAAGTGGCCGATATTATCCTTGCCATTCCTATTTCGGAGGAGCATTTCAACCCGGAGGTATTAGATCGGTTTTTATGGATTTGCCAAAGTATGCCAGCTGCACAATTAACGCGGATAATTCCGAAGATAAAAAAAGAAAACTGGATTCAATTGATGGATAAATATAACCATGCTGGTTATGAATACCAAAAGATGTTAGAGACTCTTGCGAAAGAGCATGAGTATTTAAGTTTTCTAACTCTATCTGAGGCGGTATTAGCAATCCGTACCAAAGAAGAGTTAATTAAACCGGGGCGATCAATTGCAGATTATAGTCTTTTTTATTTGAAGGATTTGGTTGATACAAAAATATTCGAACTTCTACCAGAGATCGATAATAGCTATCTAGAACAGGCGCTTAAGTTAATTACTCTAGTCTTCAGCAATATCATAAAACTCGGGGAGGCAACGAAAGATCAGTCTTATGGGAATATTAATTTAATCGATCTGTATGATTTTGATTTCTTTTCCAATAGACACGATGACACTCATCACATTTCGTCTAGAGATGAAATTCGTAATATTGCAATCGTAATGAAGAAGTTGGCTCAAAAAACTATCGGCTCCTCCTTAAACGAACCCGAAACAGCGAACCGCCTATATTGTGCTTATATACAAACTATTCCAGAAAGCGAAGTTACGTGGAGATATCAACTATTTGCGATGAGTCTCTGCCCGATGGTATTTCAGGCTGATTTAAGAAAGGCCTTCTTTAAAATATTTGATAACGAAGATTATTTGCGCTTGCTTCGAGGGGCAGAATACGAGTGGACTCTAAAAAAGTGTTTCTCAACTTTATCCGGAGAAGATCGGCGTTTATATATCAAAAAGGTGAATCTATTATTTGGCAGTGCTGATAAGGAGGGATGGATAAGAAATCTTGGCTATAATCTTTTATCTTGTATATATGGGTGGCTAGAAGAATCGGAAATAAAAGACGCACAAAAAGTATTTGGCAAAGTACTCAATTCGGCATTTCAACCCAGAGCGAGTCTAAGCGATTTTAAGGGAGGTTGGGTTAGCCCGAAGGCTCCGATAGATCAAGAGCAACTTTCAAAAATGCCGATTATGGAGATTGTTAGTAAATTAAAAATAGAATGGGAGCCTAAACAGTTAACGAAACTGGATCAAACCAAGGACTTTTTAAGTCCGCTCAACGCTGAAGGAATGAGCAAAGCTATAGAAAGTGATATCGAACACAGGTTCCAAGAATATATCTCAGAGGCGGCACTGTTTTTTGATAGAAATCAACTTGATCCGCATTATACATATGCATTTCTGAATGGAATATTCGATGTTATTAGGAAGAAAAAATGTCCTGGTAATATAAATTGGAGCGGAACGATCAAATTATTGTCAAATATCGTTGATTCCGGCCAAGCTCTAGAATTTAATCAGGGTCCCCGAGAACGCGAGTATCACGATGCTTGGCTCCAAAGCTGGGAGGCCGTCCATGATGCCATGGCAGATGTTCTACAAGCTGTGATCGATGAGCTTTCGGTCGCGGAATTTAGAAAGCAGCGAAGTAATTTAATTAAGGTATCGGAATATTTGATTAAGCATCCCGATCCGACGCCAGAGACCGAAAATGAGAAAATAAAGGAAATTGAACGCGATCCGCAAACGGGAGATGAAAAATCTATTGGCAGCGATCCATTAACAATTGCGATTAACTCAGTGCGCGGACGGGCATATCAGGCATTTGTGAAATTCGTTGAAAAGGACGGAGAAACGAAGCAAAAGACTGCGATCCCGATATTGTCTACTGATGTTAAAAAAATATATGTTGAGTGCCTTTATAAAGAAAATACTCGGGCAGTCATGTTCTTATTTGGTCAATACTTACCGTTTTTCTTCTATCAAGATCGGGAATGGATACGATCGATAGTAGCGGAAATATTTAACGATGACCCAAAAAGAAAAGACCTTTATTTAGCGGCATGGGAGGGATACCTCGTTCAAAATCTCTATTTAGAGTTCTTTAACGAGCTTGTTGGTTATTACAAAAAGGCGATACTTCTTGATCCTGCGGATTATACATCAAGAAAGTATCATAAAAACCTCGATGTGGGGCTTGCCGACCATATCGCTTTAGCGTTCGTCCATATATCAGACTTCAGTTTTAACTCTGAGTTATTTAAGTCGTTCTGGGAAAAAAATATTCCGGCCCGCCATAAAGAATTTATATCCTTCATTGGCCGATACAGTATATCCCGAGATAAGGCGAAAGAATGGAATACGAATCAAAATATTGAAATCGAGAAAATAAAAGAGCTTTGGGATTGGGTTTTAAAGAATAACGTAAACAGCGAAGTATTAGTAGGATTTGATTTATGGATGGATGCGGAAAAGGAAATATTTGATATCTCATGGCTGGCAAAGCATATTCGAGATAGTCTCGAGAAGATAAATGGAAAAATGGAATGGGATCACGGCTTGACACAATCATTTCCTTGTCTGGCTATCAAGGCTCCAATCGATACTCTGGATATATTGCGAATATATTTTCTGGGAAGTGAGGGGGTGAGAAGACGGCGCAATTGGTTTTTTGTCGATGAGCCATTGGTGGACACGTTTAAAACGCTATATGAGAACCCCATTACAAAAGACAAGGCTGATGTATTAATAAATGAACTATTGCCGCTCGATAATGGAAGGTATTGGAAGCTAAAAGACATTCTTCATTAGGAAATCATCATAAAACACATTTTGGGGCCACCCTGAAAATATTTAATAAAAAAGAGGTAGTTGTAGAAGGTAATTAGGATTTCGACTGAAGCTCATTGTTGGGGGGCTAAACCGAGATAAAAATGCCTCATCCGTCAATTTCTCCCTCCTTATATTCCCTTACGAATCTATTAAACTGAAAATGTAAGATGATGCGGTTGTCGGATTCTAAATATCCGCCTAGTTTTAATTCCATGCCTCTTCTTTTTCCTCCATCTGCTCATAAAAAGTTCTAACATCCTCTACGGTGGCCAGCCCGTACCATTCACCATCTGGTAGGTGCTTGAGGCAGCGCAATGGTAGGTATAGGAGGATGGGAGGGTCGGGAGACCTAACCCCTGGCATTGGTTTTCCAGGGTTGAGGTGGCGGCTGGGTTTCTGGGTAACGCCTAAGAGCAGAAGCTAGAATCTAGAGGCTAGAATCTAGAATAAGAGACATCAATTCCTAACTCCAGCTTCTAGCTACTAGCTTCTAGTTGGAGACATGCTACAATAAAATCCATGCGGAATAAAAAATTCCCAGCTTCTAAATCTCCATCTTCGCTTCTAGATTCTAGATTCCAGCTTCTAGCTTCTTCTTCCGGCTTCACGCTTATTGAACTTCTTATTTTCCTCGGCATGTTTGCTGCCCTGAGCGCCGCGTTCATCACCGTATTGCTTACCGTGACTCGCGTGCAGGTGCGTCAAGCGTCGGTGGTTGAGGTGGGCGAGCAGAGCCAGTTCTTGCTTCAGCAGATACAATATTATATAGAAAAATCAAGTTTGATCGACATCCCGCAGGATACGCCGACCTCGACGCTCAAGCTTTGGACGGGCGTGAATGCGCAGGATCCTACTTCTATTACGCTCGCAAGCGGGACGGTTTATCTTCGGCAAACGGCAACCGGAACGCTTCAGGCGCTCACATCGAATAAGGTGACGGTTTCCAACCTTACGTTCACGAGGCGCGCGAACGCTCCGTCGCACGATTCGGTGAGCATTTCTTTTACGCTTACCTATAACACCTCAAACATACAGCAGGCATTTTCCCAAATGCTCCAGACATCAATTGCGCGGGTTTCCGCGGCGACTTTTGATTCAAATATCATTCCTTCATCTACGGCGGCCTACAGTCTCGGCACCTCGGCGCTGACATGGAGTTCCATCAACCAGACCATTTATTTCAGCGGATCAAACGTCGGCATCGGGACGACGGCTAACCCGGTTGATACGCTTGAGCTGAACGGTCATCTGTATCTCGATTCCGGCTCCGCGCCTGCTTCAACGACCAATCGGCTCTATAACGTGAGCGGCAATCTGTATTGGAACGGCACTGGAATCGGCGGCGCATGGACCACTACTTCTACCGGGATTTTCTATAACGGTGGCAACGTCGGCATCGGGACGGCGGTGCCGGCAATGAAGCTTGATGTGGAAGGGGGAGGTTTACTTCTTGGTGGAGGAATGTATGTTTCCCCCACAAATCCCAGCAATACCTTCAATAGCGGGTATGCCTCCGCAGCAGATGGTGCTGATATGTGGGTAAATTATCGTGGCTATGCTGACGGCATGTCATACTATCGCAACTTCAATGTGGGAAATGGACGTGGCGGTAATGTCGCTTGGTTCAGTGGAAGCGGCGCTGGCATGAGTATCAATAATGGACAGTCAATGGGTGGTTATAATTTCTATGTTAATGGCACTTCTTATTTCAACGGCGCCGTCAGCATTTCGGGCCAAGTTAGCATCGGGGGAGCCATTCTCGGTCAAGCCGGAACATATATTACTAGCTTGCCTTGGTTTAATGCCGCCGGCTCTCCAAATGGTTATATAAAATTGATTACCCCCATAGTTCATAATGAGAGTAATATGTTTGATATCCATATTATCGGATATAGTTACAATGAATTAGGTAAAACCACTGATACCCATTGTGGTGGCTATGCGTATAGCGGCGGAGGTTTGATTGCTTATGGCTGTCAGAGTACGGGAAATTCCACTTATCCAATTGAAATAGGCACAGAAAACCGGAGTGGCACAACGGTTGTTGTTATTAGAATAGGTACCCCAACATCAAGTTGGTATTATAATCATTACACTGCAGAGTATCGTGGTTGGTCTGCAAAATCCGCTAGTGGTTTTTCTTGGGTAACAGGCGAAACAACTCCAGCTCAAACAGGGAATACACACAACGTTTTAATAAATGATTCGGCAGGTACGATTACAACAACTGGCAACGTCGGCATCGGGACGACAGCACCATCTTACCCCCTGGATGTCTACAACAATACCACCGATGGAGGAATAGATGCTCGTATTAAGAGTGACGATACAACAGTAAATCTACTTTTGCAAGGGACACCAGGCGGAACTGCCAATTTTGGGCTCGATGGATCAACTATATATATCGGTGCGTATAACAGTTTGTATTCGGGCAATTTAGTTATTACTTCCGATGGCAAAGTCGGCATCGGGGTGACGGGACCGGGATATACTTTAACCGTGAATGGCACATCGTGGACAACGAACAATGCCTGGGCGGGATCGGACATCAGATGGAAAAAGAATATAACTCCGCTGACGGGCATTCTTGATAAAGTAAATCAATTGCAAGCAGTAACATATGATTGGCGGCAAGACGAATTTCCCGGTATGAAATTCTCGAGCGGCACGCAAATTGGTTTCATTGCCCAAGCCGTCAAGCCGCTTTTCCCGGAGCTTGTTACCACCGACAATAATGGCTACGAAGGGATTTCGTACGAAAAATTCGTGCCGGTTTTGGCCGAATCCATCAAAGAGATGCAGAGCGAAATCAATGATTTGCAATCCCAGAACGCCGCGCTTCAAAGCCAAGTGAAAGCACTTATCGCACGTTAATTATCGGACTTGCGATGTCCGACGCCGCGTCGGTTGATTGACATCGCAAGTCAATCACATACTTTATCGTCGGTCGGAAGCTGTGGATAACCCTGTTAGTTTTTAATTCCGTGCTTCTTCTTCCTCCATCTCTATATAAAAAGTTCTAACGTCCTCCACGGTGGTACCCCAGGAGTCAAACGCAAGGGCAAGATTCCCGTTTTCTATAGGATTAGAGCCGGGATTACGAGGTTCGATAGTTGGGAAACTCCCCTGAGAAATTTTAAGACCGTTTTCAATAAGAAGAAGCGGTTTTTCAGCCTGGATATTGAGTATTTTGTCTCTTAGAAAAAGGTCCGAGCCGGATTCTTGAACCACAGAACGCTTGACTTCTAATGTGCCATTTTTGAAACGATCCATGGCCTGAGCTGCATAAGTTATCTTTTTTAGGGTCTTTGCGGCAGCGGACTCCTGGGGATTGCTATTCCGATTCATTTCTAATGTAATTTTCTCCGTCATCAGAGCTTTTTTCTCTTTTAGATATTCGTCATCGCCTATCAAATCGCGCAATCTCATTTGGTTTAGATTTTCCAGTTTCCGTTGGCAATCCGCAATCGCCTTTTCCCGGGAGCGGCGAATATCCTCAAGCGCGGGCATTTCCTGTTTTCCTTTTTCCGACAAATAGCTAATGGCTTTATCCAAATATATCTGAGGAACTTGGATTCTCTCAAGGAAACTAAGTATTTGTTCTTCAAGATTTTTAAGATTTATGCTTTTTTGGCGGCAGGGTACGCCGACTTTCTTTCTACTGCAGCGGTAATAGGTGTAATGATAGCCGTAACGGTTTATTGTCTCTTCAGCCGTGATCCAAGATCCGCATTCACCGCATTTCATCATTCCCGTGAAAGCGAATTCGTATTTTTTCGGCCTCGGTCTTCCTTTCCTGCCCATAATCTCCTGGGCTTTCCAATATTCATCTTCCGTAATCATGGGATCGTGCTTTCCCAAATACACGCCCTCTCCGCGTTCGATAAGGCCGTAATAAAATGAATTACCGAAGATCTTGTATAGACAACTAAGGCTCAGCGGCCGTCCTCCTATTTTAGTGCTAAGCTGCCGGGTTCGGAATCCCAGTTCATTATTTAAAATCTTCAGTATCCGCGACGGAGAGTATGCTGCGAACAATAAATCCCAAGCTTTTCTAATCAGAGAAAAGCGTTCCGGGTCTTTTACGATAGTCCGTTCTTTTGGTTCGTTGAGATAGCCGAGAGGAGGAAGGCTGGGCAGCCATCCTCTTTCAAGCTTGGCCCTGAGCCCTCTTTTAACGTTATCGCTTAGATCATCCACGTACTTCTTGGCCATTCCGAATTCAATCTGCATCATAAATTTATCGTTGCTATTGTTATGGAAGGAGCCGTGAGGGGTTTGGATTTCTTTAATCTTGCCCTGGTCCAAAGCCCAGACTAAGGCTGAACCGTCAATCGGGTTTCTTGCCAGGCGGTCCAGCTTCCAGCAGACAATGCCCGCATATTGCCCGCTCGAGACCTTTTTCAACAATTTATTGAAAACCGGCCGTCCTGGTGCTTTAGCGGATTTCGATTCCGTCAGAACTTCGGAAATCGGAAGGTTCATCCTTGTGCTGAATTCCTCCAATTCTTTGATTTGGGAATCGATCGAAAGAATTTGTTTTTCTTCGGATTCGGTTGATTTGCGGCAGTAAAGTAAATATTTGGCCATAAATAAGTTGGACTTACGGATTATTTGAAGACTATTTTTTGGGTCCGAAAGTCAATAATAACGACTGATTCCTAAGGTTAGCATCTTAATTGGATTCGTCAACCAAAGGAGAGCCGGGGGGAGGCACCTCCGAATTATTATCTGGCGCTCCATAAAGAACGGTTCTTACCAGTCTTACGAGTCGGAAAAACTTCTCGCTCGCCTGCTGTTCGGTCAGCAGTTCGCCAAAATCCTTTTCGTAGGCTTCTTTGAATTCTTTAATATATTTTTCCTCTAACGTCATTTCATCTTCAAGAGTATCCGGAACGATGAATCCATATAAGAGGGGTAAAAATGCCTAAAAAGGTAAATTTATTCCGGTTTATTGAAAATGGAGAAGCTGGACAGCATATATCCCTGAGATATCCACTCGATAGTCCCAGGAGTTGCCGTTTTAGGCAATTATTCCCCCCTTATTTCAATTTATGGCGGATATATACTTTAATTTCGGAAATAATTTTTCCGAGAATATGGAACAAATTAATTGTCGTAAAATTCCGAATCTCCTTAGAAGATACCGAAAGGCGAGAGGATTGAGGCAAAACCAAGTGGCCATGATCCTTGGCCTTAAGAGCGCAAGTGTGATCTCACGCTGGGAAAAAGGGACGAGGATTCCGGGCACGGTAAGCGCTTTGGAGCTTTCGGCGATTTACCGAACGATGGTAAACGTGATGTTTCCGAAATTGGAAACCATGCTCAGGGCCAGACTGCGAAAGCGCGAGGAGGATGTTCTGAAAAAAGAGTCCCTAAATCGCTGATCCTGCTTCTATGGAAAACACCAAGGAAACCAAAATACGGAGCCTTAATGAAAACGGCTGGTATTGGAGTAATAAAAGAATCATCAGCGAATACGCCCGGCGGATAAGACCTTCAGGGCTGGCCGTCTATGATATCTTGTGCTATTTCGCCAATTCTAAAAGCCAGACCTGTTATCCGACAAAGAAAGCCATTGCCGATCTTTTGGGCATTTCCCGGAAAACGGTCTGTCGAAAGATTAAGTTGCTCACAGAAATTGGGCTTGTAAAAAGGGAAATATCCAAAGGAAGAAGGATTTACTCGCTCTTAGAACCAAGGGGGACAAATGGGACCCCAGGGGGGGACAAAAGAGATACAACGGGGGGGACATCCGGAATCACAAACAAGAATAATATAACAAGAATTAATAACAATATCGTTAGCGAAGAAAAAATAAATTTATTAACGGAACGATTTTCCAGAGGCTTCAAGCCCGATACCAGAGAAAAGCTTCTGGCAATAGACCTTGCCCAGGGGCTCCGTGATGTGCAGTCTGTAGACCTCTATTTTCATTATGCTCAGACTCTCTCGGAATCTCTTTTACGAAAGACCTTGAGCGAAGTAAAGGATCTGCCGGACAAACAAATAAGAAAAAGTCGAGCCGCGCTTTTTAACCATATCATTCAAAAATATGTTAAAGGAAACGCTTCGCATCATCGGGATTAATCCTGGAACAAGATATTTGGGCCTGGCGCTCTTTCAGGACTGGAACCTCATCGATTGGCGGATCAAAAACCTTGAAGGAAGATGGTCGATCACAAAGATCGACAAAGTGATCTCGGCAATTAAGGAACAGATCGAGCTTTATGATTTGAATGCCATTGCCTTGAAACGGGTCCATCCGGCTACATCGTCAAAGAACCTTCGAAAACTCATTGATCGGATTAAGTCTTTGGCCGCACAGAAGCGGATTAAGGTCTATCAGTATTCCATCAAAGAGATTGAAGGGATTCTCTTGGCCGAAGAGCGGCACAACAAAAAGTCGCTGGCCCAGAAAATGGCTGCTGATTTCCCGTTCCTCATCCATGAGCTTGAAAAGGAAAAGACGAACAAGAATCCCTACCGGATGAAAATGTTTGAGGCCGTAGCCGTGGGCGCGGCGTGTTTTCAAAAAGAATACGAATAAATCAAAGGTCGGATAAACGAATAATATTTAAAATGTCTAAAGCAATCAAAAAAGTCCTGGCCATTGATCCAGGCACAAGAGAAATGGGATTCGCCTTCTTAGAGGACGGCAAACCCATCTACTACGGAGTCAAGATCATTACGAAACGGAAGTCTCCCCATGAAACACTGAATGAGGCACGGAAGATCTGTCTCCGGCTCATGAGAGACTACAAGCCGAATATTCTGGTTTATGAGAAATCATTTTTCTACAACAATAGGCGTTCCGCCCTTCTCAATACGCTGGTCGATGAAATCCAGGCGATTGGCAAAAGAAAGGGCTTGGAAGTCCGGGGCTTCGCTCCCAATACGGTCAAGAAAGCGATCTGCGGCTATGGCCGGGCCAGCAAAAAGGAGGTGGCCAGAGTGATTGTCTCCAAGTACCCGGAGCTAAAAGTCTTTTTGACCCAGGATAAAACCTGGAAAGAGGAATTTCATCAGAATATGTTTGATGCGGTGGCGTTAGGAATGATGGTGTAAAATAATTTTGAATTTATGATAAGACTTCGGATTTACTAGAATTAGACAGGGAACATATTCATGAACGATAAAGTTTGTTGTCCCGAGTGCAAGAGTTCTAGGGTCAAGCAATCGCAAACTATCGCCGAGGTCCAGCGTGTCTATAAAGAGAAATCCCAGGACGGGCCGGGCTATGTTGAAACCGGAACGGGCAAAATTACTTGTTTCTTTTTGTACAAATGCTTTGATTGCGGCGAAGAGTTCTCTAAAGAAATCACCGAAGGGCTTGTCAGTTAAAAAATATTCGGCTATTTACTTTTATTCAAGTTTATCCATGCAATATCGACTAAATAATAAGGTCATGTTGGATTCTACATATTCTGGGAGTAACGGATGTTAAAGTCTATTGTTTATGTTCTTGTCCTTTTGGGTTTCCTTTTTATGCTTGTCTCGTATTCGGTCGCCATATTCTTCTTTGGAATGGCGGTTCTCATTATCGCTATATTCATATCTAATAAAGAACCGGAGATATTGGAAAATTGGTCGTCTCTGATTGGCGGCGCTCAAGGCAAGGGCGATCAAATAATGACGACGACCAAAGCGCTGGTGGCTTCAACGAAGGTTCCGGCTGTGGAAATGGTTGAGGAATCGGTTGGTCCTGAACTCTCAAAAACAACCCTCCACAATACCAGGAAGTTTCTTATCTGCATCAATAAGATCGGACTGAAATTCCGAAGCTATAAGATATTCATCAATGCCAACGATTACGGCAATAACCTTTTTGTTTCCTGGTATCTGACTCATAAGCCGGACTGGTGGGAAACATTGATGCTGCTCATGCCCGGCGCAAAGCAGATATTGAATCTTGAGGCTTTGAATCTTTTCGACCGGCAGGATTTGACGGCTTACGTCACGAACGTTCACCATTGTTTCATGGCGGCCGTGGACAGTCTCCTTGTGGAATTGAACCAAGACCCGTCCAAGATCGACAGAAAAACAAAGGGATTCCTGGGAATCTCCTGAAGTATTCTAGTATAATCACGGCAGGGGCCTAGACAGTCAGAATGGGTCTGTTCAAGAAATCAAAGAAGATTACCGCTGAGCCCGCGCTTGCTGATGCTGATCTTCCTGGAGAAAGCGAATCTGTTTCATCCGCCGAAGATGATAATGCTGACGTATTGAATCTTGGCTGGTATTATTCGGAGAACAAAGAAGAATTCCAGCTTGCCAAAATCAAGGGAACTGATAGAACAAACCATTTTTATGTCATCGGAGCTACGGGGACCGGCAAGACTAAATTCCTCGAATATCTGATTAGACAAGATATTGAGAAAGGAAACGGATTCGGAGTCATTGATCCCCATGGGGATCTGATCGAGGACATTAAGGGATTCCTGGTTCTGCAATATAAGCAGGACGATGAGATAATATCGGATCGGATCATTCTGATTGACCCGGCTGATCCTGACTTTACAGTCACCTTCAATCCTCTTGAAAAGGTTCCCGGCGTTCCGATCGCCGAACAAGCCAACGAACTGATCAGCGCGTTTCGGAAGATATGGTCCGACTCCTGGGGCGTAAGGATGGAAGACCTGATGAGGAATTCCCTGATCGCCCTGGCCGAAGCCGGATTGACTCTCACCGAGCTTCCTCAATTTCTAACGCACCGGGGTGTCCGACAGGGCATCCTGGAAAAAGTCAGTCATCCCCTGGCCCAAGAATATTTCAAGCGGTTCGATACCATGACCGACCGCAGCCAAGTCACCTGGATTGAACCGATCATGAACAAGATCAATGCCTTTTTCTCGGATGAGAGAATCAGGCATATCTTCTCTTCCGAGAAAAGCTCGTTCAATATCCGGGAGATCATGGATCACCGGAAGATTCTTTTAATTAAACTCGATAAGGGAAAGCTCAAAGATTCGGCTGATCTTTTGGGCTCTCTGCTTATGGCCAAGATCCAGATGGCTGCCTTTTCCAGGTCCGATATCCTTCAGAGGAAACGGATTCCCTTTTATATGTATATCGACGAATTCCAGAACTTTGCCACTGAATCTTTTTCAATCGTTTTATCCGAAGCCCGGAAGTACGGGCTCTCTTTAATCATGGCCCATCAGACTCTGGCCCAGATACCGGAAGAGTTGAGAAGTCTGATCCTAGGGAATACCGGAATCCAGGTATATTTCAGGCTCAACCGCCACGACGCCACGGCGCTGGCCAAAGAAGCCTTTGAGTATTCGGGGTTTGAAATCAAATCCGTCAAAGGCAGCAGTCGGCATTATTGGAGCCTGGGCGAAGAATGGGAAAGATACACCGGCGAACTGCAAGCTCTTGCTCCAAGAGTCTGCTATGTGAAGCATAAGATCCAGGGCGGAGTCATTGCCATTCGGACGGCTGATATTGAGACCGCCCAGGAAGAGTTTATTGATATTGCTGGAATGACTGAAAGGGAATACTTAAATCTTATTGGAGCATTCCCGTTTGGGAAGAAGTATCTGGTTTCAAGAGCGGAGATTAATCGAAAGGCTGCTGAAAGACAGGGATTGATAAAAGAGACGGCCAAACCTCCAAAACGGATTATCGAAGAAAAGAGGATCATCCCTTCCGAAGCTCAAGCGGTAGGCCCGGAAGAAAAGATTGCTCAAACATTTGGGATAACTGAACTCCCCAAAGAGGGAATCCGGGCTTCCAGAGATAAGGAGATTACTCAGCACCGTTATTTGCAAAACCTGATCAAGAAGATCGCCGAAGATAAGGGCTACAAAGCCACGATCGAGCAACCGGCCTTAAACGGCCAAGGCAAGATCGATGTGGCCCTGGAAAGGAACGGAAAGAAGATCGCTTGTGAGATATCAATCACTTCAACCGATGAGCAGGAATTGAAGAATATTGAGAAGTGTCTGGCCGAAGGATATGAAAAGGTCATTCTCTGCTCACCGGAGAAAAAGACTCTTGAAAATGTTAGATCTTTGATTTCTCAAGGGCTAAGTAAATCCGATCAAGCCAAAGTCCTTTATCTTCAACCTGAAGAGCTGCTGCATTACCTGGACGAACTTGAGGCGGCCGAGCAGAGTAAGGAAGAACGGGTGAAAGGATATCGAGTTAAAGTCCAATACACGGCGACCAAGGAAGAAGAAAAGAAAGCCAAGAGAGAGGCCGTGGCGCAGGTCATTCTTCAAGCTATGAAGAGGATGAAAGAGAAAAAGTAGATATATCGAGAAAAGGAGATAAAAATGGTAATTGGCATACGATCCCTTACGGATGGTTTTTCATATGTCATTTTAGCCCATATTTCCCAAATAGAAGATAAAATAAGTGGTATTATTAGCTGCAAAGGCTTATAAATAAAGGCTGGAAGAGATATTGCCGCAGAAAAGGTGGAGAGACCTGATGGGTGAGAGTAAAAAGAGGTCTTGCGGGTCCAGTTTGACCCTAGTGTGAAGCTGGAATTCCACGGTGCGAAGCTCACCAGCGATGGCGGTTTGCTGCTATTCAGAGAGATGGCCGAAGTGGCGATCCCGCGGAACTTGTTTGCAATGATCCTGGACAAGATCGCCAGGCTGCGACTGTTGCCTGGGACTGGCTAAAATGGATGATATATTTAAAAATGGCGGAATCTCAAAACAAATATAATTTGGATGTTTTATTAAACAGCCGCTTGAAATTGGTAGCAAATAAAAAAATAGAAACATGGTTGACCGAGTAAACAAGAAGACACGAGAACGGATCATGCGTTCTAACCGTGGTAAAGATACGGGTCCGGAGATTGAAGCGCGTAGAGCACTTTTCGCCAGGGGCTTTCGTTATCGCTTACATGACCACGGACTCCCGGGGAGGCCAGATATAGTCCTCCCGAAATACGAGGCGGTAGTATTCGTTCATGGATGTTTTTGGCATGGGCATGATTGTCGGCGAATGCCTCTTTCTAAGAGCAATAAAAAATTCTGGCAATGCAAGATTAGCGCAAATAAGAAACGCGATTTGGAGGCTAGGTTTAGACTTCTGCAAATGAAGTGGCGTGTCCTTATAATTTGGGAATGCGCAATTAGGCGCCGAAAACCATCCTTCAAAGATTCTACTGATGCGGAGCGGGTCGTATTTTGGTTGCACGGACCGAGCAAACTAGCGATATTATCGGAAAATGGCTTCGAGGAATGTTTGTAATATATAAAAGTTTATCGAGAAGGGACCTATGACCATTCAAATAGAAGTATTTCAAAACGTTCATCGCTTTGCAATAATAGATTTATTTAGTGGAGTTGGAGGATTTTCGCTTGGAGCTATAAGGTCGGGTTTTGATGTGATTGCTGCAGTCGACAATGATCCGCGCGCGGCGAAAGCCTTCATGGTTAATTTTCCAAATTGTAAACAAATTCAAGAAGATATCGAGAAAATTACCGGCGTACGGTTGCGCGAACTTGCTGCCGCTGGGAAGCAGACGATACATGGGATCATTGGCGGCCCGCCTTGTCAAGGATTCAGTAGGATTGGTCGCCGTATTCCGAATGATGAGCGAAATAAATTATTCGATCATTTCTTTCGTCTCGTATCAGAAATTCAGCCTTGGTTCTATTGTGTGGAAAATGTGCGGGGAGTTCTTGATGAGCGGTTCGGAAATTTTAGAAAAAAAGCAATTAAACGGTTGAGAGGATATCGACATCTGCCTCCCCAAATTCTTAAGGCTTCTGATTTTGGGGCGGCAACGAACAGAGAGAGGGTTATCTTTGTTGGATATAAACCTCAACATGTAGGCAACCTTAGAGTCGGAGATTTTAAGCCTCGAGACAGTGTCCAGAATGTGACTGTTGGTATGGCATTGCGCGGGCTGCCAAGAAAGATTAATCCAATATGGCAAAGAGAACATGAAGGTTGGAGAAGACTTACAAAGCTTCAAGAAGGGAGATTTTGGGATAGCATCTATGGAAACATTCCTCCCGGAATTGGAGCCCCGGACGCATTGAAACGGCTAAATATGGAGAGACAAGTTTCCGGATGTTTAGGTACAAATCATACGAGTGAGGTTATTAAAAGATTTGAAGCTCTTAAGGAAGGCTCAGTTGATGGCCCTTCGCGGGCCGTTAAGTTAGTCCGAAAGGGATTCTGCCCGACATTGCGATCAGGAACGGGACCAGACCATGGCAGTTTTCAAGCCCTTCGTCCTATTCATCCCACAGAAGCGCGCGTAATTACTCCTCGTGAAGCGGCAAGATTACAAGGATTCCCAGACTGGTTTCAGTTCGATGCGACCAAATGGCATAGCCATCGACAAATCGGGAATAGTATTAGTCCGATCTTAGCTGAAAATATAATGCGAATCATCGCCAAACATTTGAAAACGGAAGGGGAAGACAATGGTTAATCCATTATCTCGGAAAGTCTCGGTACATCCAGTCAAGTCTTTCTTTGTTCATATGCTCACTCGCGATATTGAACTACACGACGCGATCTTGGATCTCTTAGATAATTGCGTAGACGGGGTGCAGCGGAGTGAAACCCAGAAAAATCTTGAGAGATCAAAGCCATATAGCAAATACTGGGCAAAAATCGTATTGTCTGAAAACGAGTTCAGGATTGAAGACAATTGTGGTGGGATTCCATGGGCACTTCACGATTACGCATTTCGCTTGGGCCGAGTAAAGCAAGACATATTTAAGGGCCATCGGACTATAGGAACTTATGGGATTGGTATGAAGAGGGCGATCTTTAAAATGGGAGACGATTGTGTCGTCGAGACCCATGCCAAGGATGCATCGTATCGTCTTCGTTTCTCGCCCGCTTGGATGGTTGATGAATCAAGCTGGGATATTCCTGCTGAAATGATAAAGCCCGGAAAAGAGTTCGGGACATCTATTGTTATTCAAAGGTTACGCGAAGTGGTTCGGCGTGAATTCTCTTCACCTGTTTTCATAAACGCATTTAAGGAAGCGTTGTCGACGCATTATGCTTATATTATCGGCAAGGGGTTTAAAGTTTATTTAAATGACGAGTTAGTATGCCCGAAACAGATCCGTCTTCTGTTTACTAAACAAGGGGATAAGTCATTTGCCAAGCATCAAATTGGGCCTTACATTTATCATGCGACTTACAAAGGGGTAGAAGTTTTTCTCGCCGTAGGTTTTACTCGTACTATTCCAGCCAAAGAGGAAGCGGATGAAAGTTTTGAAGATTATAAAGAAAAATACTCTGCCGCTGATGCTGGTTGGACTGTCGTATGTAATGACCGGACTGTCCTCTATTGTGACAAATCGGCTCTTACGGGTTGGGGTGTTTCAGGAGTCCCACAATATCATATGCAGTTCATTGCCATTTCCGGCATCGTCGTTTTTAGTGCTGACGACGCAGACCTGTTGCCAACCACTACTACGAAGAGAAGCATCGATGCACAGTCTGAACTATACCTGCAAATAAGGGATAAGATGATTGAAGGAATGAAACTTTTTACGAGTTATACGAACGCGTGGAAAGGGAAGGAATTGGTAAATGTCTCGCGAAGCGAGTTTCGCAAAACTAGTTCTGCAGATTTGGCCGAAATACGAGCTAGATCGTCGCACTTAAAGATGGCGACGACGCGGGGGGTCGTAATAGGAGAGCAATATAAGCCGGAGCTTCCCATGCCAGAAAAAATTCGTGATGAAGAAAAGATAAGTTTTAAGAAGCCAATAAAGGAAATCCGGCGTGTTTCCAAGCATCTTTTCGATACACAAGATAAAAAACCTGCGGAAGTTGGGGAGAAGTGCTTCGATTTGATATTTGAGGAGACCAAAAAATGAGTCTATTATCAAAATCGAGGCAACCTGCATATCATCTTCGACCGAATAAGGCGATTGATCGCTTCATTTTCTTGGAGCTGTTACGTACGTTAGAACTAAAAAATCCAATTGGGGACTATAAATATATTGGTTTAGGCGGACCATTTTTAGAGGATTTTCGCCTTCTTTCACATCAATTCCCTATGATGGAATTAATTTGTGTGGAGCAGGATTCAGAAATTATTAAGCGACAACGATTCCATGTATGTTCAAGTAAGTTGCACTGCGTCTCCAGTACTTTAGGCAGCTATATTGCGACGCAGTTCCCAACGGATCGGCCGGTAATCATTTGGGCAGATTATAATGACATGACGCGAGAATGTCTATGTGAGATCGCCGATATTGTTCGAAAGGCCGTCCCAGGGAGCTTATTGCGTTTTACCATACGAGCGGAATCTCCTGTTCCTTGGAAATTAAAACTATCCCCGCATCTGTATCCATCTCGAGTACCGTCCAAAAGAGATGCTGAATTCCAATTGATCAAGAAAAACTATTTATCCGATTTAGCTATTGATGGAATTGTATTCCCACCAGAATGGTTCCAATGGAGCGATTTCTCGCTCGATAAGTTTCCTCGACTCCTAGCCCGAATGATTGGCGCTATTGCGTACGGCTCATGTACGAATCCAAAAACTTATTTGCCTCTTCATACCGTCAAGTATTCAGATGGTACTATCATGTTGAGCATAACAGGTTTGGTTTGTCTAGCTGATCAAAGCGATAGCTATAAGCGACATTTCCGGGATCACTTTTCCCTCGGAGCTGTTGATATTAATGAGGTTGATGAGATAGATGTTCCGAGTCTCACAATGAAGGAGAGGTTATGCCTTGAGGAAATATTGCCCACAACTCAATCAAGTGGACTCGCTTGCCTCAAAAAACTAGGGTATCTAATCGATGGGGATGCGTCCGAACATGAAAGTAGAAGGAAGATGGGACAATTCGAAAAATATTATAGACTTTACCCTTATTTTGGCAAAATCATACCGTAGTTTCACTTCCGTACAAAATGGCCGAGGCCATGGCGATCAGAGGGTAAGAAACGGGATTCATGCGCGGCAAACCATGGAACTAGCCCGCCGGCTTAACCGAGATTTCCCATATGACCGACCAAAGTCATCTGATCCCTCCTCACCAGATTGGATTCTCCTATTATTGGGCAGCATTTTCAAGAACTCCAGTCCCGGACCGATCCTTTTTGCCTTCACGGGGCACGATATCGACATTTCGCCCATGCAATTACCTTTTCTCTCGACTTGAAGACGGGCCTCTCCACGAGATTTGTAGACTCCACGACCTTCAGTGTGCCGTCCATCTTAACTAGTTTCAGGCAACAGCCGCAACTGGGCGATCTTCTCCAGGGACCTTAATAATGGTCCAGACAAAATGTGAGCTGTCTAGCAAAATAAATTGCCATCCGAGGGACCAGGATTTGGGGAGCAGATCATCGTGCCTGTGACCTGCCCCAACTTAGTGTACCACCTGTGAGGTGAAAGTTCCAAGCTCCAAAGCCTCCGGAGCCGGCGGCCGATAACCCAAAGAGCTATGAGGGCGGAAGCGATTATAGGCCCGTCTCCAGTTCTCTATAACTACCCGGGCTTCGAGTAATGTATCGAAAATCTCGCCGTTGAGGAGTTCGTCCCTCAGCTTTCCATTGAATGATTCGACGTACCCATTCTCCCACGGGCTCCCAGGTTCAATAAACAGCGTCCGGACGCTGACGCGCGACAGCCATTCCCTGACGGCCTTGGCCGTGAACTCCGGACCGTTATCCGACCGAATGTATTCCGGCGTTCCCCGAACAACGAATAAGCTGTACAGCTGATCCAACACGTCTTGAGAACTGATTCGACGGGCGACATGAAGCGTTAAGCACTCCCGGGTAAATTCATCGATAATGACCAAAATCCGCAGCGGTTTTCCCCCGGTCGTTCTGATTAAAACAAAGTCGTAGCTCCAGACATGATCCTTTCTCAAAGGACGCAATCGCATGCATGACCCATCATTCAGCCAGAGGCGCCCACGTTTAGGCTGCTTTTTCGGCACTTTCAGCCCTTCCTGTCTCCAGATTCGTTCCACTCGCTTATGATTAACCCGCCATCCCTCGTTCCGAAGAAGCACGGTTATTCGTCGATACCCATATCGACCATATTGGCTGGCCAGCTCCACGATACGATCCATTAATCGCTCCTCATCATCGGGGATCGTGAGGACGTGCCGTTGTGTCGAACGCGGCTGATTTAAGACCCGACATGCCCGCCTCTGCGATATCCCCAGCGTTTCACAAACGGCCTGGACAGCCCGGCTCTTTTTGGCCGGGCTTAGAAGTTTCCCCGGACAGTCTCCTTCAGAATCGAGTTATCTAAGGACAGATCCGCCACGATCTTCTTCAATCGGGCATTTTCCGCTTCCAGTTCCTTGAGCCGCCGGGCCTGATCGACTCTCATGCCGCCATATTCTTTCCGCCAGCGGTAATAGGTCTGCTCAGAAATGGCGATCTTTCGACAGACTTCTCCAATCACCAAGCCTTGCCCAAGGAGGACCTCGGCCTCACGAAGCTTCCCAATGATTTGTTCCGGCAAAAACCGTATCCTGCCCATAATGACTCCTTCCTTTCAGGTATTTTTTCTCATTATACCTGGATCGTTTTAAGGGGGGCAGGTCAGAAATATAAGGCTTCTTTTCCTCTCAAGCCCAAAGGAATGAAAAGGCGATAACAAATGAAACTCCATCTCCAGACCCTGAAATGCCCCAAGTGCGGCCATGAATGGATCCCGCGGCAATCTGAAGTCAGGCAATGCCCATCCTGTAAGACGAAGTATTGGGACGTTAAAAGATAGAGCCTCTATTAAGAAAGTGTCGGACATCATAGTGATAATTATATTTCAATTATTCTACTCCTCATGCGACTAATTTATCGACTTCAGGGAAGGTATGTCCATTGAGTTACAGCGCTAAATTAACTCTTTGGCATTTCTATAAAATCTACTAAAGAGGGAGGGAACCGTGAAAAAAGCGTTTGTCTTCTTGGTGTTGTGTCTTATAATTCCTTCATTTATTTCGGCACAGACCTCGCTCGCTCCAGGCGTAGAATCAGGTACGAAACTTGGGAACATAATTAGCACAGTTATTGGAATCGTCTTACCCTCGGTACAACCAATAATAACAATGTTGTTTCCAGGCAATTCGAAAAGCGAAGCTACTGTAAAAATATCAAAAAAAGAGCTTGAGACTAAACTCGGCGATATCCAAAAGCAGACGAAGGATCAAATAATAGACGCACTGAAGCCGGTAAATATGATTGCCTCAGAAGTCGTAGCACTTCGCCAGATTTTGATACCCTGCATTGAGATCCAAGACTATTTGAGAGAGGTTGGCGTGGTTATTGCCGGAACTCCGATATCGGAATCAAACTGGAAAAGGGTACATGATATTTGGCCGCTAATAAGACAGCGCGTCAAGTTCGTTTCCGACGAAAGAAATTGTGATATAAAGCCGATAAGAAGTAGGGAAGTAAAACAAGATCTTAATGCGATCATCAATGTTGGCAAGGGCACAAAGCTGGAAAGGTTTGAAATAGACTTCGTCAACTTGCCCTTAGCCGATATCAATAAAGGAGATTTGCCTACTCGTTTCAGAATGGATATATCTAGTTTACTGGAGCTATACCAGACCGTTCAGCTCATTCTCGCTATTTCTCTTCAGGAGCTCCAGGATGACTTCGCCGGCGCATATGATGCACTTTCCCTTCAGGAACCCGAGAAAGCCGGAAGATCTGGGAAAGGCGGAAAATCATTGAATGATAATTTGGCAAAAGATCCATTTCAGATAAAGATAATGCAAGAGCTTGATGGAGTTCTGATGCAGCAAAAGATAACGCAAAGGCTGGATGGAGTTCTGATAAAATTGCCGGATATAAAAAAATAACTAAATTCTTTTTAAATCTTTGCTTTTAAGCAGAATAGCTTAATTTCTAATCTATTTATCATTTGGCGGTCTTATAATTATGAGTGATTACCTACGAAATCCGTCCAGTTCCAGTCCGCAGATGAGAAAGAGAAGGTATTGAAAGACTGGCAGCGCTTCATAGCTGCTGATTTCAGCGCTGCGCGATTCACGAAGCGGCTTTATAACCATTTAATCCAGCATTGCTCCTTTATTGCCCACTATAACCAGGGCGGCTTCTACGATACGTACTTTGAGGATCCAGAGGACACATTACGATTCATGAAGCAGTTCGACCGCGACTCGGATTGCATCTCTATCGAGTACGGCATGAAGCACTGGCTTACGGCAGAAGATTACAGCGACATAAACGCGGCCATGGTAGAGGCCATGGAGCCTTACAAGGCTGGAATCTATCCGCGGCTGAAGCAGAAAGCCAGGGAACGAAAGCTCGGGGAGATTGAGAGGCTCAAGAGGGAGATTAGGAGGCTGGAGTAAGTTGCTCCTTAGTTGCGAGTTTTCTTGCCATCTCATCAATTTTATCTTTCCACTTAAGCTGATATTCTCCGTTAAAGGACTCCATTATCATTCCCAAAATAATATTAGACATCATGAGAATGCCCTCGCGATTCAAGACAGGAGAATGCCTGTGAGATCCGGTTTTAATAATTGGATTGCATGTATTCGGGTCGACGTAAGCTCTCATCGCTGAAAAATCATGATGCTCAAACCGTGAGAGGTCTGCATAAAGCAAATCGTATAGATATTGGTTTTGAGGGATGGCTTTAGCTCTTTCCGCTATTTTGATATTTTGCCACGGGGTCGAGTTTGGGTACTTGTTGTCAATAATATTCTGCATCTTTATTTCTTCTTTTTTGTAATGAAGAATATAGCTGTCAGCAACTTTAGCTTCGCCGGGCGCACTAAATAATATCCTGCTTTTTTCATAAAGCTTTCTATGCTGTGTTGCAGCATCGCAGAGGAACAGGATTGACCTTTTTTCCTTTTCTTTTTCTATATATCCCAAATTGATGATTAAGTTTGCTAGACTCCTCAAAAGGACACCGGCGTCTGTAATTCTATCATTCAAAACAAGTAATAATATTGATTCGAGAATTTCCAGTCCTCTTGAGAAGAAGGCTGATATGACGGTCCTATAGTTAGTCTTCACTTTATTTCTTTTTCTTATGCATGATTCATAAATTGACCTTGCGAGCTTTATATTTTGATCTGTATAACCAGCATAAAAATCGTCCGGGGGCTGCGGCAGGTTAATCATCTTTTCTTCTTCCTTTACCATTATTAAAATCCTTTTATCCTTTCCTCGTCAATAATCTTTCATGGAATACTTCGCCAAATCCCACCGCCTTTTGGTATTCGCGCCCTTCTCGGCAGAAAATGGCACGGTCTACGTGCTAGCAGGAACGAAAGGCAGGGTCATGGAAGGCCAGAACCTCTACGGCTACGTCACTCTCGAGTTTCGCCTGGGCAAGCGCAGTATCCGGGAGCGCTCTGTCGTGACGGATTATTCATCTTATGTGGAGGATTTGGATTATGAAGGTGAGAAAGTGAATATTTATTTTTTTGATATTTAAAGGATTTTTACTCCTGTTACAATCGCATAGATGACTCCAAAAATAAATGCGATTTTATAAACGACATCTATGAAGGTGTAAATGACGCCTTTAGCCTCTTTTCCATAGTGCTGGAAGATATGCTTGGGAAGGTTAAGGATAAGAAGAACCCAGTAGAAAATAGAAAAGGATTCGTTGCGCCTCTTTTTGAAGTACCCTGTCGATACCAAAAAAGAATCGTGAAAATAGCCGGCTATGTCCGCGTTTGGGAAATGAATATTATCGAAATATTTTAAGTCCTTGCGTTGTAAAAAGCCGTATCCTGCAGGATCCATGTATGATTCCCCACGATCGGGAATTCCGGCGATATCAAAGAGCTTTTTTAATTCGATTTTCTCCTCAAGAATTCTCTTTTTCAAATCAGGATTTATTGTCCCTGTTTTTGCATCATAAGACTTTAGATATTTTTCATAGATCTTCTGAACGCGAACCAGGTAAGATATTTTTAGCTGGTAATAGATAGCCCGGCCGAGAATAATCACCAAAACGCTTCCAATAGCTAAGATGTAATTCGCCATTTGCTACAACTTCCTCCTATTTCACCATCCCCAACCGCCGTAAAGCTTCCTCTATGGCCGGCCGTTTCTCCGGAGGGCAGGGATTCATCCTCTCTTCGCCCTGACGATTCCATGATGGCTTGACATAAATGCCGCATAGTTCCTTCACATGAGCAATCCAGCAAGACTTGGGCTTGAAGCCGTAATGCTCTTTCACCCAATCCTGGATTTCTTTGATAGTTGCCAATGAACAACCCGTGTCTACTTCATGACTTTCTTAACGATCTTTCCCCAATATTCTTCTGAAGCTTTCGAAAGCATTTCTTGCCAGCTGCTGAACTTAGTGTTTTTCCTTACATAATCATCCCAGGCAGCATCTGGTATCGCTTCAAAGTCCTGCTGGCTCTCTACCTTGAATGGGCTCTTCTTTACCATTTCATCAAAAGAGCTAAATGAAGTGTGATTCGTCATGAATGTCGGGTTGAAACGCTCACTGAATTGGACATTTCGCGGTTTCGTTTCATCTTCAAGTTTTTCTGACAGGCGTCCTAGATTCTTAGTTAATTCATCAAGGCCGGTTATCTTTATAGACATAATAGAACTCCTTTGAAATAATTCTGAAAACAGAAGAGCTTAGTGCTTCTTATCTTTGGGCGGGCAAGGATCGTTTCCAAAGCTGTCCTTGTCCTGGATCTTGCCATGCCTGTCATGAATAACGATTTCTGTCTTTTGATTGCGCGCGATTTCCCGAGCGATCTTGTCCGCTTCCGCCTTAGTCGGCGTTACGGCAGTAAGGCGCTTATTGCCTTCGCCCCGTACGCCCCACTCCTTCCCCACAGGCACAACGTGCTGATTATTTTTTGACATTTGGTTACCTCACCTTCTTAAAAAAGCATAGGAGTATCGCGTGTGCTTGTCAAGAAAACTAAATATCAAACATTATCTTCTCAATCGCCACAATCTTTTAATACTGTCGAAAACCAAATAATTGATAAATGCGTTTGCAGATATGCATCCTCCCTTGATTGGGGCGGTCAGGAATTTACTCAACGTACACCCCAAATGTGCTTTGAGAAATAATCGGGGCATGTAAAAACGCCCTGATTCATGATTGTGGTGATGATATGAATAATGACGGGCGGAGAACAATGATAATCATTTGTTGGCTATTTGTTGCAATATTAAACTCTATTAACTTCGATTTCCGCTCCTTTGTTATCTGGCTTATGTTTATTTCAATCGTTTTCGCGCAATTCACAATCAAAGATGCCGAGAAACGCGTAAGCGCCTGTGAGAAGATCGTTGAATTGCAGGATAGGATAATCGCAATCCAGGACGAAGGAAACGATATTTTGATTGAAAAGTTACAGAGGCTCAAAAAGCGGCAAGCCAGGAAGCGATGAAGATGTTCTCAGAAAAGCATAAGGAACTCGTGCTGAAAGGCGTAGTCAAGAGCGTCCAGGATTGGATATATGGAAATCATATTGAGATCACAGACAAGTGACCTGCCCCAACTTAGTGTACCACCTGTGAAGTGAAAGTTCCAAGCTCCAAAGCCTTCGGCTAACTGAAGGGATTTACGATGGCTCCGAAGTTGCGAACATTAGTTGACACGACCTACCCTTTCAAGCTTTAGCTTACTACTCTCTATCCTACATATCAATATCGACAATACCGAAATCGAAACCCACCTTCTAAAAACATACAGAACAACACAAACCGGCCCTTGATACGATTTCTCCGATTTCCCTATTCTAGATATTAGAAAAGTTCAAATGGCTATTTCTTTTTGGCTATATAAGCTATTCAATCTGCCAATCTGGTCAGCAACACTCGTATGCTGTAAATATGTTATGAAATTGACTATCGGCCCACCCCACATCGCATTTGTTATAACCCGTCGGGTTTGGGTCTGTCGTTCTCACGAAGCCCAAAAAATCTCGGGGGGACGTTGCCAGCCTGTGCACGTTGAACCGCTCCCCTCCTCCCCCTCTCCTCCTTGCCCAAGAAGTGACGAAACCAAATCTAGAAATCAATATTCAACCGCCGGCGCGCTTTCTCCCTCACTTCTCCGACTTGCCTGGGATGTTATGAACTAAGATTAAGAAAATCAACCGCCGACCAGTTGGGCGAGTTCATTTGCCCAGCCAGCATAAAGCTGAATCCTTTGCCGGTGAACCGCGTAATCAAATGGCGCGTGATGGGCGTCGTCTGTCGTAGAGAAAGTCTGAGTAATACGGTCAATAAGTCCAGTATCAACGCCGCATTCGACCAAGATCTTGCGGGCCTTGTCGGAGTTTATATCGTGAGGACTCTTCTCAATTCTCAGTCTTTTGCGATAAAGATCAACGGACAACAGCGCAACCACAATGCGTATTTCTTCTTCCGCCTGCTGCAGTTTCACGTTGTCAGCGTTCTTATCCTTCAGGATCGCATCAACTTCATTCAAGCGCTGCCTCCATGAGGCCCATGGCCGCTCTGCAATGTGCGGGCCGGTAACTGAATAGCCAGTAATTTCGTAGAAACAGCCGTTAATGCTCCGACAACCAGAGCGCACCTGATCTATCCACTTTCGGTTGTGTGAAAGCAGAATCACCTGTTTGCCTAATTCCAGCAACTTGCGGATTACATCAATGAATTGAATTTCGTGCTCCGCGTCCCATGACTGGATCGGATCATCAATCATCAAGAATCCAAAAGGGGTTTCTCCTTTCAGGTTTGTTGCAATGCTAACGCAGAGACCCAAGGCATTTAATTTCGATTCACTGAGAGAAGAGGCGGCACTGATTAGGTCTTTCCCATATGAGGTTGCCTTTATCTGGACGCGACGAGCCTTGAGATCGCCTTTTGCCGTCCGCTCCAAATCGAATCCGCTGAAATGCACGTCCGGATCGCCTGTCGTCCGAATCTGGCTATACCATTCCATCACATCTGCCGTCAGTTCGCTGGAAACCGCGTTGAGCATCTTGTTTCCGACAAACTGGTCAACGACCTTTCGAAAGCCTTTGAGCCCTCCAAGCACATCTTCAATTTGAAACTTCTTTTCGATCTCCTTCCGGTGTTCAAGCAAGTCGATGAGTACCGCTATGTCTTCTGTTCCAGCCAAAATGTCCAACTCATGTTTCAAGATCGCATCCGCTTCGGACACAGGGGTCGCGTGATCAGAAACCATTTTTCTTAGTTGGCGGGCCTCGGCAATACAAGACGTGAGGCATTCGCCGAGTGTTCTGACGAATACTGCATCTTCCTTTGTTTCCGCAATGGAGATTTTAACTTTATCGAGCGCGTTAATGCATACAGTGTAGGCCGTGTCCAAACTCGCTTTCGCGGGGCGGAGTTCATCGAAGGCCTTTTGAACAGCCGCCCAGTGTGTATCGTACTTGGGCGAGAAAATAGGCTTGAGCTTCGGGATGGACTTCTCGACTTCCAGAAAATCCGCGACCTTGGTTTGTTGTCTTTTGTGATAGGTCTCAATGCGGGTACTCAAATCTGTAAGCGACTGGAGAAAGTCCGCCTGTTCCTTCTCCAAGCCCGCGTAAAGTTTTCTTTCAGCCTCAATACTCTCGTGTGTTTGCTTGATATGCACACCCAGTGGTTCACTGACCGTCTGGCCGCAGAATGGACAAAGTCCCTCCGTTTCCTTTAGGAACTTCAAACCCAGACCAAAGAACCGAGCTTTGTCCAGCACCCTCTGGACGAGGCCGAGAGCGATTAGCTTGACGTACTTCTCGATGAATGGATCGGTGATGACGCTCAAGAGGAATTGCTCGTCAGCATTGCTTAGCGTGGTTTCCGTCTCCGAATATGTCTCAAGAATCAACCGCTCCTTAAAAATCTTGCCTACTGCCTCTTCGCGAATCTTGAGCAATTGAAGAAGTACCGATTCTTTCGGTGTCCCGGAGGGCACACGCTGGGTGCATTCCAGGGCAACCGCTTGGTAAATTTGTTTCAGAGTTTTGCTGCCCTTCTTGAGGAACTTGGCGATTGCCGAGAGCGCCGGCCTGGCTTCAAGACGCGCCTCTAAAGCTTTAACATCATTCACTAACTTCTGCACCTCTTGAGGAATGGCAGCCTCGGGTTTTGTGCAAAGCGATACCACGTTTGTCTGTATCCGGTCGAGGTCTACAAGACCCAGCAAACGAGCAAATCCTTTGAACCGTTCATCCGGTCCTACCAACAACAGATACTTGAGGGCATGCTGCAAGATGAACGGCTTCGTCGCTGATACCATCCGATGCGCGAAAGGCCACTGAGGCACTTCGGCTCCATTCACGAATTTCCTAAACGAATCATCGGCGGCTATTTCGACACGAAGCTGGATTTCACTGCCTGCGTCTAGGAATGTCGCCTCTACGAAAGCGGGCGACATCTGAGTCAGGTGCCGGTTTCGATACGAGCCCTTGTATTCTTCCTTAGAGAAGGTCGCCGATTCTACTTTGGAAGTAACTCCGTACAAAAGCAATTCAAATGCTTCCGATATGCTGGTTTTGCCATAGCTATTCGGAGCGGCGATCAAGGTTAAGCGATCATCAAAATGAAGAGTCCTCTCTTCGCTGAACCCTCTGATACCGCAGACAGTTACGCTCCTAATCTTCACGTTGCAGAATCTCCAGCAGGATCGCTTTCAATTCAGACTCCATTGAGGTCGTCGGATTATTCCCTTGATAGGCTTTAATAAGTCGCTTATAAACCGGGTCGGAGATGCCCGCTTCCAACTCATCTAAGAACTCATCATGCTTCGATCTCTTTGGCGAGTGTTGTTCGGTCATGATACTAGCCTTTGGAATCACGTCTTCCATCGTTAAATCTCGCTAAAACTCCAAAGTATAAGGATTTTCCTTTTCGCGCAACGCGACGATCCCTCTCGTTCAGATCGGAATCGGTACCACCCTTCACGAGAAAAGGATATTCCCGGCTGCTGATCTAGTCAAGAACAAGATATTTACCACAAAGGAGGTCGGCGGGCTGGAACATCGTTTCGAGCGAACGCGAAATCCCCCAAAAGACGATAGACTTTCCGCCCTTCTCAATATCACTTGTGATGAATAATATTCAGCTTTTTTCCTTTGCCGCCCCTCTTTCCCCTGTCCTCCCCCTCTCTGACTTTCCAGCGCTATTTTGATCCCACGATTAGAAATAAATAATCAGCCCCCGGCGCCAGTCTGACATTGCTCTTCTGACCTGCCATGGGTGTTTTTTCCGGAGAGGTGAGAGGATGGTATCGTTCGCTAAAGAATGCCTTGCTCGTTCTCAAATAACTTCAGGTATAATTCAAGGGGAAAAGAAAAAATGACTTCTCCATATAGCAGCTTTAACGAACTCTCTAAGCGAGAAATAGAGGGTCGCGATTATCAAATTATAATTGTAACCAGGCCAGGAAATATTCTTGTGATGGCACCTCATGGAGGAAAGATCGAGCCGGGTACTTCAGAACTTGCTGAGGCCATTGCTTCGCCAGATTTTTCCCTTTACAGCTTCGAAGGTCTGAAGCCCAAAGGAAATAGCCTACTTCATATTGGAAGCCATCTTTTTAATGAGCCGCGTGCAATAAAAGCGACAAAAAATGCCGATATCGTGATTACAATCCATGGACATAGTGACAATAAAAGTAGTTTCATTATGACAGGTGGCTTAAATTCCCAATTATGTAATCATATAAAAAAAATATTATGCGGTCTCGGCTATCTTTTTCGTACCTCTTCTAAAGGTCTGGGCGCTAAAGATCCAAATAACATATGCAACCGTGGGCGTCAAAGATGCGGCGTTCAATTAGAAATAAGTAAAAAGCTCAGAGATGCTCTCAGAAATAATAAAGAATATCTAAACGTATTCGCTGCCGCTATCCGGCGCGCGATTCAGATTTATCTAACCAATTAAGTCGGCTTGATCAAGTTGAACGCGCGTTGACGGACACGAATCCACGGTGGCATAAATGAAACGCGTCCTCCAGGTTCGGTAATAATCCGCTTTGGAACGCCGCGGCCGATAGATGCGCGAAACGAGGATAGGCGAGTCCAGCCGTCGTTCACTGAAGTGGGCGATTAACTCAATCCTCTCCTATCTGATAACAGCTTCCTCCCCATATTTTCACGAGATAGGACTCCTCCCCCAAAGGACAGAACCAGGCATTTAATGACAATCTTGAGGCAAACAGAAATTTACGGGTAAATTTGGATAAGAAGTAAGCTGTTACACAATTTACGGGCATCTGGTTACCCGCCATAGAATTCTAAAATGAATTAATTTGTAAAAACCAAGGTATTCTCTCTGATAAATCACCTCGACAAATGGCACGAATAATGCAGTATGAATATTGTAAGGGCTCCATTTAGGTTAAAGTAGGAGGGGATGATATGCTTCGATATATCATAAAGAAAGAAATTCAAGAAATTATTACAAGCCCGAAATTCGTATTCACCTTCATCCTGTGCTCTATTCTGATTCTTCTGTCAGCCTATGCCGGTATCGTAAATTATCGTGCGGAACTCAAGGAATATGCGACCTCAGTGTCTTTGTCAGAGAAGGATATTGCAGCTCAGCCGAGCTACGTATCCCTAGCTACTCACCCCATCAGGATAAGCAAGCCGCCCCAAGTCCTGGGAACGGTCGTTAACGGCATCGAGGAATCTGTCGGCCGTGTCGCGCCGATCAGTATAGCTTCCGATCCCAGCCTCATCGAATCCAAGTATGATGGGAATCCGGTTTTCGCAGTGTTCGGCGCTTTAGATCTCATGTTCATTGTCAAAATGGTTCTAAGCCTTTTCGCTATTCTTTTTACATATGATGCCATCGTCGGCGAGAAGGAAAAAGGAACCTTGAAGCTCGCCTTATCCAACAACGTTCCCCGCGACCAATTTATTCTTGGCAAAGCCATTGGAGGATATATCTGTATTCTAATCCCTCTTCTCATACCCATGGCACTGAGCCTTGTCGCCATGATGATAGTGCCAAATATGGCTTTCACTGGCAGCGACTGGCTCCGGCTCGCTTTGATCTTCCTCATGTTTCTTTTTTACCTCTCAGTGTTCTTCAGTCTCGGGCTTTTAGTCTCAGCCCGGACAAGCCGATCTTCCACGAGCTTCCTTATTTTGCTTTTTGTCTGGGTCATATTCGTTATGGTGATTCCCAAGGTCGCGGTGCTAGCGGCAGCTCAAATCAACCCCATCCCTTCGATTCATGAGATATCAGCCAATAAAGACGCTTTCCTGCAACAATTACAGATGGATGGCCGAGGATCTTATCAAAAATGGTACGAGGAACATAAAAACGAATATGATAAGGACCCCAAGGCCTTTAATGAAAATTATTTGAAGTATATAGATGAGTCGTCGAAAATTTTATCTTCAAAGCTCGACTCCTACAACACCGCAATCGAGCGTGATTATCAATTAAAAAAGCGCGTTCAACAATCCTTAGCGATTAACCTTTCAAGAATCTCGCCTGCCTCCGCTCTGAGTTTCGGCACCATGTCTTTGGCCCAAACCGGGGTCGAGGAATGCGATCGGTTCCTGGCGTCCCTCCGGGCCTACAAACGGGAATACACGAAGTGGCTGGTTGTTAAGGTGAATCGACGAGCTGCTCCTGTCAAGCCCGGCGGAACAGCAAAGATCGACCTTGCGGATATGCCACGCTATAGGATCGAACCAGAAAGCATCAGCTCAACGCTAGTTCGGACAATTCCTGATTTCGTGCTAATGATCGTATTGATCATAGTTTTATTCGCAGGAGCCTATTATTCCTTCCGGCGCTATGACGTGCGCTAGGGCAAGGAAAAAATATCAACGCCTAAATCGAGATTGCCTTATCGCTTGGCGTTCCGCCCCGACTTATCTTGATCGCGCCGTCAAGACCCGGTATTGATCCTTCTGGAACACCGCGACCGGGTCCAGGCGGGCCTCGAGTTTCATGGAACTCGCAATGGATCAATCGCTAACTGAAGGGAATTACGATGGCCCAATCTTGCGAACATCAGTTGACACGGCCTAGACACGTACCAGTGTGATTATATAATTAAAAACTACTCGAGTCAGTTGAATAAAAAGCGACTTTCCCAATTAAACAAATGGGGAAAAATATGATTTCTTTTGGTACTTGCCTATAAACTGCTTCCTTTTACCTCACATCTGCGTGGATGAACGCTAAAAAAGCCAATCCGGCCAGAATGATATTCCAAAGGAGCAGACCTGCGATGTCCCATAGGCCGCCCACCAGGCCGTCGAGAAGTGTCGTCTTGGTCTCGGAAAACCTGGGGAAATCGGACTTGTCCCCCCGATATTCCTGGGGATAGGGCGACTGGAGGAAGATGGATTTGCCGTTTAGGATCGCGCGGTCTGAAAAACTCCAGGGAGACGTGCCGATAACTTTTCCCATTTTTTTCAGAATGTAATCATCATAGACTCTGGAATAATTTCGGACGTCCTGGAGGAACCTGGTGTAAGCTGCAGGGCCGATTCCCGAGATGTCCTCCGCAGCATATTGGAACAAGGAAACCGGAGAAACACGCGATATTTTCTGCGCAAGAGCGGCCCTCTGCTGCATGGCGTTGTCGTAATCAGCATAGAGCTTCCGGACTCGGTCCTGGCCTTCCTCAAAGGCGAGGTCTGCCTGATCACGGACATCCTTTTCCGTTTTCAACTCGCCTTTATTAATTCTGTCCTGAAGCTTGCTTATTCTGTCCCAGACTTCTTTCTGGATGGTTGGCCCCACGAGCTTGGCCATCTCATATTCGCTCGGGATCTTTGAGAATTTTTGCGCAATGACGCCCGATGTGTCGGGGATAAAGAAAGCGAAAAGAATCCAGAAGGCCAGGAGAACGAGAAGGACAAGAGAGGAACGAAGGAGGAGGGCGGAGAAAAAAAGACTTAGAAATGCGAAGAACGAGAGGTATGTCAGGGCGAGAACGAAGATAACGGCGATGCGTGCTAGGTTCGGCAGGCTCAAAACGGCTGGCAGGAGAACGCTGATGATTATGAGGCTGACGATAAGTCCGACGAGCAGGGCGATAGCGGCGCTCGAGATTATAGCCAGGAACTTTCCCGTCAGGAGCCTTAGCCGGCCGATCGCGTTGGAAAGGACGAGACAGAGCGTTCCCCTCTCCTTTTCGCCGGAAACGGCCTCGAATCCGAGGAGGATCACATAAAGGCTGAAGACAATCTTGATGATGAAGGCCCAGTCGAGATCAGGGACCTCCGGCATCTTGAAATTCATGGTCGCGGCGGGCATAGGCGAGAACGTCAGCTTGGGCCACAACGCGTATCCCTGCGGGCTCGATTTTTCTCCCCCTTCAGCCATGAACAGGAGGAGACTCGGTGACCTGAAAAGGGACGTCCCGATCGTGCTGGGATGCTGCTCCACTTGGGTGACGTGGAGGCGGTAATCTGAATTGAACTGGCTGTACTGCCGAACAAAAATGATGCCGTTCGCCGCGAACAGGGCGATGCTCGCCGCGAGCAGAACCGCGAATTGGACGCTTCTCACGTGATCCAGGAGTTCCTTCCGGATGATCGCCTTTATCATGTCACCTCACGTCCTTTTTCAGGAAAGCCGTATAGCTGAGGGCGAAGAAGGCCAGCCCAAAAAAGGCGAGGAGGAGCCAATCGAGCCAGGTCGCAGCGAACGCGTTGGCCATCGATTCGGACGGCACACTGAAAGCGATGGCCGGCGCTTTCTTAAAGGCTTCGCGGTCCGTATAAATGAGTTTGGATCTTTCGACATCCTGCTTCCAGCAGCGATAGGCCTCCCGCATGAACATCTCGTATTGCGCCATCCCCGTCCGGCCGTACTGCACGGCGGCCTGGTCAAACAAAACGGCAGGCGAGAGGCTCGAGATCGCCCGAGCTAGGTTCGTCTGTGCCGTGAGTTCCCGGCCGTATTCCTCGTCGACCTGGTGAATCACCTCGGCCCGCAAAGCATCGAGCTCTACGCTGCGCAGGCCGAGCTCTTTGCTTACTTCTCCCTTACCCACGCCTTGGGTGAATGTGTCAATGACTTTCTTGTACTCCGCCTCGTAGGGCTGGAAAGCGGCCTCTTTCTGGCGATCGAGCTGCTGCTTGGAAGGGAGTTTGAAGAGGTTTTCCGCGGCGATGACGCCCAGATTGGGATAGATGACGATTAGCAGAACCCAGGCCTGGAGCAGGATCATCAGGGCCACGGAGGGCCTGTCGACAAGGACCGATACGAAAAGGCTCAATCCGTAGAAAACCGTGAGGTAGAGAGCCGAAAGGCCGATGAAGACGAGGACGCGGATCCATTCACTCGAGGCAAAGGCGATAAACGAATGTGAGAGGACGAGGAGTAAAGACATGAGGGCCGCGAGGATGAGCGAACCTATGATGACAAACCATCCGCCCAGGAGTTTGCCGAGCAGGAGCTGGTCCCTCGGCACGGAGTTGGAGAGGATCAATTTCAGCGTGCCCGTGGATTTCTCTTCGGACACAGCATTATAGGCGATGAAGACAACCATCAGGCTCAGCACGACCCGGACGACGAAAGCGAAGTCGATGGCTTCGAACCCCGAAACAAGTCGCTGAGGCTGACTTCTTCCCTCGCCCATGTAGCCTGAAGTTCGAGCCGGGATACCCATGTATGTAATGGTAATACTGTTTCCGAGAGACGCGTCCTTCCCCTGGATGAGAGTGCTGAGGACTTGAGGAGGCCGGTAAAGGTGAATATAGAAGCGGTCGCTCTTCATTTCCTGCATGGCGGTCTGGTAGTCCTGCAGGCGGCCCTTGTAATTCTGGACGTTGATGACCGTGCTGCCGGCGGCCAGGGCCAGAGTGATCCCGAGCCCGATCAGAAACTTGGTCGATTTCAAATACTCGAGGATTTCGCGTTTTATGATGGTTTTAACCATGACACTTCTCTGAAAGTGATCTACATCTTCAGCGGCTCCGACTTCATGTAGTCGATGTAGATTTTGACCAAGTCCTCGTGCTGGAGCTCTTCGCGCGTCCGCTCCATGACCAGTCGGCCTTCCTTCATGATCCCGACGCGGTCCGCGATCTCCTTCGCCCGGAAAATATCATGCGTCGACATTAAGATGGCCTTACTTTCCTTCTTGAGCTCGGACAGGATTTCCAGAAACTCCTCCGCCGCTTTTGGATCGAGGCCCGAGGTTGGCTCGTCGAGCAGGATGCCAGGCGCGTCTTTGATAATGGCGATCGAGATCCCGAGCTTCTGGCGCATTCCCTTGGAAAACGTCTTGACCCTCTGCTCGAAGGCCTTCTCCTGAAGCGAGACCCGGCGCATGACCTGGTAGTACTGCTCTTTGGTCAGGTTCGTCTTGTCGCCGAGCTTAGCGAAGAAGTCGAGGTTCTGGCGGGCCGTGAAATTTCCGTAGAGCATGACGTTCTCCGAGACGAAGGAGACGAACCTCTTAGCTTTGAGCGGGTCCTTGGTGACGTCGATCCCATTGATGTAGCAGGTCCCGGTCGTTGGCGGGATGAAATTCAGGAAGAGGTTGATCGTCGTCGTCTTCCCCGCGCCGTTGGCTCCGAGCAGGCAGTACACTTCTCCGGGCCGAACCTCCAGGTTGAGGTGATCGAGAGCAAGGACGCCGTCCTCATAGCGTTTGGACAGGTCATCCGCCTTAAGGATGGGATTGGAATTTGACATTGGTTTCTCCGGTTCGTCCGTCGACGACGATCTTGTCTTTGGATTCACCTAATATCCCCCGCTTCCACGAATATACTGCCTCCGAAGTAAGATTTCAAGCATTTTGGGACCGGCGGTCGATATCTAAATAAGCAACTCGATCAAATTCAATAATTTTCGCACAGACGGTGCCATTTTGAACTAAACGTTGTGCCCGCCTTGCCAGAATCCGCTACAACCATCGCCAAACGTTCGCCCCTGCCGAGCCTGATCGCATCGTCAAGATCCGGTATCGATCCCTTCTGAAATGCTGCGGCCGAAAGATGCTCGAAACGCGGCCACCTGAATCCCGCCGTCGTCCACGAACAGCTTTTCCCCCGCCTTGTGCGTTATCCCCTCCCCAATCATCGCAATATGGCCCCCGAAAAAGGGCGTCCATGGCAGCGCGAACTGTGCCAGGCCTGTGTCCCCCCCAGTGGTGGTGAGACTTTCCGGCCCTCCGTGACCCCGTAGATGGCCTCCCAGGCACAAATAACGGGCATCTAGCCGTCCCCTTGGCCACGGCGGGATGTTGGGAGAGCCGGGAAGTATGGTTTCCCTCTTGCGACTGTCTCCCCTGACCGACCCTGCCTAAGATTTGGCAATCCATTATCCGCGATTGCCGGTTCAGAGATTCGGCACCACGCGTGCGCGTTTAGGGCGGGTGGATTGCAGTTTCAAGGGTCTACGTGTTCCCGTGTCAAGGCCGGACGATGGCCAGTGCGGAATGCCGAACGGAAAGGAAAAAGAGGTTTCCTAATCGCGATGGGGGCGTTAGGTCGGCCACACGGTTTACGGCTGGGGCATTTTTTCGTTCAATTTACAAATCGGATTGACTTGTTTTCCCCCTCTTTACAGGAATGATAATATGCCCGCACTGGAAATACACGAGGTACACGGTCATGGCAACTGAAAAGACTTGTCCTTTTTGCGGGGGCTCGGATATCCGCCTACGGGAGGGCATGTTAAGGGTCAGGACAGTGCCGGCGGTCGGCGGGGGGCCTGGAATTGAGCGGAGTTATCTTGTCTACCGTTGCCTGGCGTGCGGGCGGGGATTCGATGAAACGGAGGCCGGGGAGGCCCCGGAACCTGCGGCATAACCGCCCCGATTAGGCCCTTGACTTTTAGTCTTTTAGCGATTTAATATCATATCTGTCTCTTGGGCGGATAATGAAAATCGAAGTGCCTGCTTCTTTCATTTCCGAAACTACAGAATGCCCATTTGATTTTTAGTGCCTTACCACGCTACGTTGTGGCGACGAAGGAATGTGCAACGTCGAGAGCAAGGATGGTGAGAACGTCCTCTTTGTTGCCCCGAATGGAAAGCACGGCACACATCCTTACAGTTTTTCATTTGGTAATGGGAATGTCTGTTCCTGTCCGACTCATTTTTGGCTTTATACTCAAGGACATGTGAAGCCGCTGACGAATCAACTATCACGGTCATAGACTTCGTAACGAATCAATAAGATAAGTTTATGGAGGAACAATGCCAAACGTGAAAAAAACCTTACACCATAATACTAACAAAGAACTTTTCTATCAAGAAAAGAATTTTAAGACAATCCTTAACTCAGCGCTAGACGGTTTTTATCTTGTCAATATAGAAGGGCAGATTTTATATGCTAATGATGTCTATTGTTCGATGATAGGCTATAGCTGCGAGGAACTTCTTAATATGGAGATAAAGGATATTGAAGGAGTGGAATCAGAGGAAGTAATAAAAGAGAGAATTCAGCGAATTTCCGAGAAAGGTTCGGAGCGATTCGAGACCAAGCATAAGCGCAAAGATGGCGGTTTTATTTTTATTGAGGCTAGTGTTCATTATTTAAAAGATGAACAAGGAAAGCTTTCTGTTTTTGTGCGCGACATCACCGAGCGCAGCCGGGCGGAGGCGAGGTTGCGGGAGAGCGAGGAGCGGTTCCGTACCTTGGTTGAAAATTCTACCATGGGTCTCTACAGAACGACTCCAGATGGCAGGATTCAGCTAGCCAACCCTGCTCTAGTCAGGATGCTCGGTTACTCATCTTTCGAGGATCTCTCAACCAGAAACCTTGAGGAACAAGGTTTCGAGCCTCTCTATCCTCGCACGCAGTTCGTTGAAAATATCGAAAAGGACGGCGAGGTCAAGGGATTAGAATCCGCCTGGAAGCGAAAGGATGGGACCATAATTTTTGTCAGAGAAAGCGCCCATGCTATCCGGAATTCACAGGCAAAAACTCTATATTATGAGGGGACTGTTGAGGACATCACAGAGCGCAAGCGAGCAGATGGTGAATTAGTCCTTGCCAATAAAGAACTTGCCTTTCAAAACGAAGAGAAAGAAAAACGGGCAGCAGAGTTAGTCCTTGCCAATAAAGAACTTCTCTTTCAGAATGAAGAGAAAGAAAAACGGGCAGCAGAGTTAGTCCTTGCCAATAAAGAACTTCTCTTTCAGAATGAAGAGAAAGAAAAACGGGCAGCAGAGTTAGTCCTTGCCAATAAAGAACTTCTCTTTCAGAATGAAGAGAAAGAAAAACGGGCAGCAGAGTTAGTCCTTGCCAATAAAGAACTTGTCTTTCAGAATGAAGAGAAAGAAAAACGGGCAGCAGAGTTAATCCTTGCCAACGAAGAAACTGTCCGCCGCCTGCAAAACATCCAGGCTTTGCACAAAATTGACCAAGCCATCGCGGGCAGTCTCGACTTAAACCTTACTTTGAATGTCGTCCTCGAACAAGTCAAAACTCAGTTGAATATAGACGCCGCCGCTGTCTTGCTTCTCAACCCGCACACCCAGATATTGGAATTCACCTCTGGGCTTGGCTTTCGCAGTAAAGCCATTGAGCGTTCACGTCTGCGGCTGGGTGAGGGACACAGCGGACGCGCCGCGTTGGAAAGAAGGACGGTGAGCGTCACTGATCTGCTTGAGAATAGCACCCAATTTGACCGCGCTCCGCTTCTCGCTGACGAAGGTTTTGCAACTTATTTTGGGACTCCCCTCATTGCCAAAGGTCAGGTTAATGGTGTGCTGGAAATCTATCATCGCTTGCCATTGGCACCTGACGAGAACTGGTTGGAATTCTTCAAGATTCTGGCTGGGCAAGCAGCTATAGCAGTGGATAGCGCCGGTCTTTTCAATGATTTAATACACTCCAACGCGGAACTGTTCGCGGCTTATGATTCCACCATTGAAGGCTGGTCACATGCGCTGGATTTGCGCGACAAAGAAACCGAAGGTCACACACAGCGCGTTACGGAAATGGCATTGAAACTTGCACGCGCGGCGGGAATTACCGAAAAAGAGTTGGTCCACGTGCGGCGCGGCGCGCTCTTGCATGATATTGGAAAGATGGGCGTACCAGACAACATTCTTCTCAAGCCAGGTAAACTGACGGACGAAGAATGGGTCGTCATGCGTAAGCATCCCACATTTGCTTTTGAATTACTGTCACCAATCGCATACTTACGTCCCGCGCTGGATATTCCATATTGTCACCACGAAAAATGGGATGGGAGCGGTTATCCACGCGGGCTGAAAGGTGAGCAAATTCCACTGGCGGCGCGTCTCTTTGCGATAATAGATGTATGGGACGCCCTCCGCTCTGATCGCCCGTATCGTCAGGGTTGGTCAAAGGAGAAAGTGATCGAACACATCAAATCACTTCCTGGAACACATTTTGAGCCGAAGGCAGTGGAATTGTTTATGAATATGACGAATGAAGATGAAAAGAGCGCGGGCTAACAAAGCGTGCACTGGACAGGTGGGATTCGCCGCCATTTTGGAGCATTTTTCTGGTTTCGAGTTTTTTCTGCGCCCAAACATTGTCCACGCCCGCCCACCTGCCAGTAACGCAAACCGCTAGGTTGCTCAATCATGGCGACACTCATTAGTGACCTCTGGTCAGAACACCGCTCCCGGTTGCGCGGCTACATCGCAAAACGGGTGCGCGAGAACGATGCCGTGGACGATATTCTTCAGGTGTTGAGGCAACGGGTCGTTAGTGCGAGCCATTATGCTCTCCGAGGGGTCTCAAAAATTTGGCCGGGTAGGATTATGGTCATTTCCGCTCGGGGGTGAACGGGTGGCCTTTTGGAGGCGTGCCTTCCTGTGACAAGAATACGGGCTAAGCCCGGATTGTTAGGCCTCACCAGAGCTAGACGCCGGGCCGGGCCTGTCGTTCTCACGAAGCCCAAAAAATCTCGGGGGGACGTTGCCACGCTATGCCGGGTGACCGCTCCCCCGCTCGCCGTGCCATCTCGTGAGTGCGTGTTCGAGGCTCAAGAACCCCTGGAGCGGAGAGACCGATATCCCAATGAAACGGGTTGTGTTTTGTCAAACATAAATCCCCAAAATAATCGTCCTAAAATACCCACGAGCCCATGGGGAAATATTCCTATTTTTTCTGCCGCATGAGCGCATTTTTCATCCGGTAACTTTCCCCTTCGAAAAGGAGAATGTAGCCGTGGTGGGCCAGCCTATCGATCATCGCCGCGGCCGATTGGTGTTTGAACCTTGAATACCCAAGTCCCGCCATCGTCCGCATGATGTATCCGATCTGATCCGAACTTGGCCACAGGGCGGCAGATGCGGCACCTTAAAATATTCAATTGAGGATTGAAATAAAGGCTGACCCGCGTAGGACTTGAACCTACAACCCTCAGACTTCCCGCCCGAGACGGATCTATCGATTCACCGACTGCATCGCCGCTTCCGGATAGCGCAAACCTGCCGCAACGCCCGGAGGGGCGATCCGGTCGATCCTCTTCAGGTCCTCAGGTGTCAGTGTCACGTCAGGCGCCTTGACATTCTCTTCAAGATATTTTGCGCGCTTCGTGCCGGGGATCGGGACGACGTCATTCCCCTGGGCGAGAACCCAAGCCAGAGCGAACTGAGCGAGCGTACAGTTCTTCTCAGCCGCAATCTTCTCGATTTCTGAGACAAGTTTCAAGTTCATCCGCATGTTGTCTGCCTGGAAGCGCGGCTGTTGACGCCGGAAATCGGTCTGATCCAGGATGTCTAGCGTCTTGATCGCACCCGTCAGGAAACCCCTTCCGAGCGGACTATAGGCGACGAAACCGATACCGAGCTCGCGGCATATTTTCAAGATTTCCGTTTCCACATCTCGTGTCCAGAGCGAATACTCCGATTGCAGCGCCATGATCGGGTGCACTTTGTTCGCCCTGCGGATGGTCTCCACCGCGGCTTCCGACATTCCCAGGAATCTGACTTTCCCTTCTTCGACAAGTTTCGACATCATCCCGATCGTTTCTTCGATCGGAGTATGGGGATCGACGCGGTGCTGATAGTATAGGTCGATCGTTTCGATTCCGAGCCTCTTCAAGCTTGCTTCGCAAGCCTCTCGCACATAGCCCGGTTTCCCGCTGATGCCGAGACGCTCGCCGTTCGGGCCTCGAACGTTGCCGAACTTGGTGGCGATGATGACTTTGCCACGATACGGTTTCAAGGCTCTCCCGACGAGCTCTTCATTGACGAACGGCCCGTACATGTCGGCCGTGTCGAAAAACGTGACGCCGAGCTCTACCGCCCGGTGAATTGTCCTCATGGATTCCGCATCGTTTCTCGGCCCGTAAAATTCGGACATGCCCATGCACCCGAGTCCCATGGCCGAAACGCTCAATCCCGATTTTCCAAGTCGACGTTGTTCCATTTCATGCGCTCCTAGAAAATCCGCATTTATCTCGGTTTCGCTCTCAAATACGGGTTGGGGTACGGCGGATCGTCTCCGAGTATTTTTGCCGCGTGCAGCGGGAAATACGGATCGCGGAGGAGCTCGCGCGCCATGAAGACGACATCCGCCTGCCCCGCGACCAGGATGTTTTCCGCCTGGGCGGCATCGGTAATCAACCCGATGGCTCCTGTCATGATTCCGGCTTCTTTCCTGATCTCCTCGGCGAACTTCACCTGATATCCCGGCGCGATCGGAATTTTCGCGACGGGTACGATTCCCCCGCTCGAACAGTCGATCAGATCGACCCCGATTTTTTTCAGCTCTCTGGCCAGCGTGATGGATTGCGGGAGATCCCAACCGCCTTCGACCCAATCGGTAGCTGAGATGCGGACGAAGAGAGGGAGATGACTGGGCCACGTCTCCCTCACCGCTTTCGCCACATCCAGCGGAAATCTCATCCGATTATGGAATTCTCCACCGTACTTGTCTTTCCTTTGGTTCGAAAGGGGCGACAGGAATTGGTGCAAGAGGTAGCCATGCGCCATGTGGATTTCGACGACTTGGAATCCCGCATCCAAACTTCGGCGGGTCGCCTCGCACCACTGTCGAACGACAGCCTTCATATCGGCCAACGTCATTTCCGTCGGTTGAGGATAGTTGTCCGAGAATTTTGTCGCGCTGGGAGCTATGACCTCCCACCCCCCTGCAGATTTCGATACTATCCCGTCGCCCATCCATGGAATCTTTGTAGAGGCTTTTCTCCCGGCGTGGGCGAGTTGTATGCCTGGAATCGCGTTCTCGGACTTGATGAAGTGAGTGATTCTATGGAAGGCTTTCACATGGTCATCGTCCCATATCCCCAAGTCTGCCGGCGAAATCCTTCCTTCCGGAGACACGGCCGTGGCTTCCGTGAAAACGAGAGCGGCTCCGCCGACAGCCCTGCTCCCCAAATGTACCAAATGCCAGTCGTTCGGCATGCCGTCCGTCGCGGAGTACTGACACATCGGAGATAAAAATATCTTGTTCTTGAATTCTAAGCTTCTGATCTTGATACGAGATAAGAGTTCGCTCATGGTTTCCTCTCATTCCTGCCACAGATGAAGTATCAAGCGATCAATCCAACCAGATCGTCGCTTCGTTCAATGTCGGCGATCGGCGGGACGCCGGACAGCGTCTTGCCGAACTTTCGTCAGTCCATGGAGTTCTCCTTCTCGATTCATTGTAGGCTTTTGACGCCGGCCGCTCAACCGGGGTATGCTTTTGGGCATGAATAGCCCCATCGAATAAGAAAAACCCGATTTCTGCCTCTTCTCACCTTGTTTCTTTTGATCAGTGCCGCCGCCCCGTTCGGCCCAGCGGCGGCGGCCGTCCCGGTCCGGCTTACCGTGTCCAGCGACCCGGCCGGAATCCCCCGGAATACACACGTAACTTTGGGACAAACTCAAATAATTTGACTGTACCTACCAAAGGAATATAATAAATTAGGTGAGGGGCTCGATTGACTAACAAGAAAAGGAGACTTCTAAAATGACAGTAAAAATTGGTGAAGGCACATCTGAAATGACTGGTGATGCCAAGAAGACAGAGGACATGAAGGTTTCACTAAAAGTCAGTTATGCAGAAAAGATGAAGGAAATCACATTCAAGCCCTTAGAAGACCTGAAAAAGGGCGACAAAGTAAAAATCACTGTTGAGAAGA
>Ga0209226_10000102_pt1 | contig 57143 bp, 50 predicted proteins | sample BarGraNGADG00212_2_FD_184497 | JGI IMG/M metagenome (GOLD analysis project Ga0209226, IMG submission 184497) | Arctic peat soil microbial communities from Barrow, Alaska, USA - Barrow Graham LP Ref core NGADG0011-212 (SPAdes) (version 2) | ecosystem: Environmental > Terrestrial > Soil >...
GTAAAATAATAGAGTACGAGTACACACTTCAGAACTATACGTTTAGCACTACGCTAAGCAAGATACGATACATATTTGGTAGTGCGGGACAAAAGCTGATAAAGGTTAGGGTTAAGGATAATAGTGGGGATTGGTCTAATATAGTCTCTCAGTATGTGGTTTTGAATTAGCTTTATTGGTTTAATTTAGGTTCAGTTTAATGTAAGAAGCAGCCTTTTGCGACTGCTTCTATTGTCTAGTTGCATTTGTAGAGTCCCCTGTTTTGGCACTGTCAGGTTGCATTCCTGCAGAACCCGTTTCCTTTCTCAAGGGTTTGTCTGAAGTAGTTATGTATCAGGACATTAATAGATTATTTATTATATTATAAATATTTAATATGTTTTAATTATTTGTTTTATTTTATCTATTTTATTTGTTTAAATGTCGGTGCATTCCACAGGAAACGGTGTTCTCTTTAATCTCATTGTTTGTCTATTCCCGTGTCGCTATGTTACGGGCTTCGCTTCTCTGCGGAAGCCTCGAAGCTGAAAAAACTTCTTCATGTTCTAAACCCTTCATAGCGCTAATGCAATGATTTGAGCGGTACAATGGTACACAGCTAAAATCATAATACAATATTGGTGTTCGCCCCGGGCTCACGTCTATAAACAAGTTTTTTACAAAGTTAGCCATAAGTCCTAAAACGATGGCCATCCGCTCAAACATCTTTCACACGCAAAAGACTACGGCATAAAGCCGCTTCGCTATTTATTCCGTTTCCTTTTGCACTTATTTAGTCTTTCTGGCTTTCGTCCCTGGTAAAAACTTTGTTTAACTTAAATCTATCGCATTATGAAAAACACACAGTCCACCCAGCAAACAATCGATTTTCTTCATGTAGCAGAAGTTACTCTTATCTACGTGACTAAAGTTAAACCTTCCGAACGCCTCACGGTTACATGCTCCAGGGATGCACACAAGATCTTCTTCGACTCCTGGAACCAATCTACAATTGAGCATAAGGAAACCGTTAAAATGCTCTTGCTCAATAGGGCAAACAAAGTTCTGGGTATTACCACGATATCAGAAGGAGGAATTTCCGGCTCTTTAATGGATGTTCGTATGATTTACCAATACGCTATGAAAGGCAACGCATCCGGAATAATTATCGCTCATAACCACCCTTCAGGAAATAGCAATCCAAGCGAGAGCGATCTAAAAATAACCCAGAAAATAAAAGAGGCAGGAAACCTTCTTGATATTCAGTTACTCGATCACATAATACTTACCCCTGAAAGTGAAATCTACAGAAGTTTTGCAGATGAAGGCCAAATATAAAATTAATACCCTTCGGGGTATTTTTTTATGTTTAAAGAGGAATAAAGAAAGCCTTTGCCGTCGCACGGTTTTTAGACAAACACAGAAGGTTAAGAATGTTTGTCTAAAAAGGAGATTTCAATTTGCAGGAAGAAATAACTACAAATTGAAAACACCTTCCCTTTTGCCTGGAAAGAGTCAGCCTATTTTTCAGCTCCATTGCGTGGCACTCCACTACGATTCAAAAAGGCTAAACACTTTCTCTTTGCTCGCTATCCTAATTTTATAAGGTCCTCGCTGCATGATCCTCACTCGGAACCATGAAACGCTACAGCATGCTTTTGCTTAAAGAGAGAAAAAAACCAAATCGGTATTCGGCTAAGCCTCATGGTCATTTAACCAGAATTTCCCATAAATTTAGCCTAACGATTAAAATGGAGGCCAATGCAATACAATCCACCCCGCTCAAAAGACTACGCCATAAAGCCACTTTGTTATTTATTGCGTTTCCTTTTTTCCTTATTTACTCTTATAGGCTGCACTTCACGTAAAATTGCTGGTTTACAGCATTATATTATTATTTACTTAAAAATTTATTACTATGATCGTAACAATTTTTACAGGCAACATCGGCTCAGTGAAGCCAGTTGCGCAGGTTGGTGATTCTAAAGTTCTTAACTTTAACGTAGCTGCTGATAAACATTTCACAGCTAAAAACGGTGAAAAAGTCACTGAAACTACATGGTTCGAGTGTTCACTCTGGAACCGTGAAAAAGTTTTCCCTTTCCTTAAAGTTGGAACGCAAGTTACCATACAGGGCGACGTTTCAGCAAGGGCATACATCGACAAAGAAGATGCTAAAAAAGCAATTGCAGTTCTTACGTGTACTGTTGATACAGTAGAATTTCAAAGTAAAGTAAAAACTGAAGAAAAATAAATTATGGGGGGTAAACACCCCCCTTTTTTTTGTTTAAACCTTGAAATTAAATTACCTTAGCACCTAAGAGGTGGTATAAACCCGGTCACTCGACCAAGGTTGTATTGCAGACATTGACTTTCACAATTTCAAACTTTTACATCTGCCACCTCTTTCTTTTTACTCCAAGAAAAAAACTCCTGAAAAATGAATCTCCGGGTTTTTTTTAATCTATTGTATTTCCGGGTGCGCTTCCCTTAGAAGTTTAATAGCATCGCTCAGGGACCTCTTTAAAGGGTATTTGGAGTTGCTATGAAAAGCCATGTATCTTGAATAAGTTTGCAGGTATTCATAATCTTCGAGTACCATTAGAAAAGTCTTAGGAACATCCTTGTAAGCAACCTTAGTTTTTTTCGATTCATGATCTTCATTCATTTCAGGAATCAGGTTGCTCAGACCCCCTCCCAAGTGACTGTTTTTTAGGTTATCAAAGTTCTTCTTTGCCATTGCTTATCTTTTTATAATTTCATTTACCAGACTCATGTAATCCTTTGCTCCGTTACTATTAGGATCATATTCAAATATATCTTTTCCACTTGATTGAGCTTCGGCTAAAGCTACGTTAACTCGTATCGCTGTTTTCATTAAATTGTCGCCGAAATATCCTTTAATCTGGTTTTTGATTTCTTTTGTAAGAACCCTTTGCTCATTATATTTTGTGAAGAATACTCCTTTTATCATAAGTCCAGGGTTAAAGTGCTTCTTGACCAGGTTTATAATTCCAACAATCGAATCAATTCCCCTATATGCCAAAAATTCAGCTTCCATTGGTATGTAGACCTCATCTGCAGCAACTAGTGCATTTAGGGTAATTAAACCAAGGGAGGGAGGACAATCTATTATACAGTAGTCATAAGTTTTGTCAAGCTCTGACATAAGCTCTTTTAGAATAATTTCTCTTGGCATTCTTCCAGCAATTTCCAATTCTATTCCTGAGAAATTCAAAGAATTTGGGACTATGGATAAATTCTTTTTGACATTTATTATTGGGAGCGGTTCTCCTTTACTGAAAGAAAGGTATAGATCTTTATCGGGATCAAAAATGCCAAAACTCTCTGTAAGGTTGGATTGAGGATCTGTATCTATAATAAGTACATTCTTCCCCTTTTTTGCAAGCCCGGCAGAAATGTTTATTGACGAAGTGGTTTTTCCAACTCCCCCTTTGTGATTGGCAATAACTATTTTCTTCATTTATTTTCTCTATATAAGTACAAATATTGTATATATTTAAATTATTGCATAAAAATAATATATTATAAATATTATATCATAATAATATATTATAAATATTTAAAAACAATATATTATTTATTTAAAATCCCAGAATCGTTGAACATGCTTGGAAGAAGGTGTGACTATTTATCCTCTGATTAATGAATCATTCAGATCTTTGAATTTTGAATACTCTTTGGACATATCAATGCATTTAGAAAGACCGGCTCCAATAAGTTCAGAAGTAGCTTTATTTCCGGCACTGTCATTATCCAGGAAGAGTAATGCTTCATTATATTCCTTTATCAAAGCTTTACTCTTATTCAGGAACGAAAGAGTATTTAGAATTAAGTAATCATGGTTACCAGTAAAGAATTGCTTGCAACTGAACCATGATAGAAAATCTATAAACCCTTCAAATACTAAAAGTTTGTCAGCATTATTCTTAATTAGGGTTACATCTTTAGGAGAACAGGAACCTTTGAAGTATTTGCATCTTAGTTCATACCCTTTAGAATCGTTCTGGAATCCTATTGCGTAAAAATTCTTTTCATTGATTATAAAAGAAACTTCTTTACAATACTCTTTTGCCAATTGGAGTTTTAGTTTTCGTGATTCTAAGTAGTTAATAAGCTGAATATTTGATATTTCTTTGACATTTGTAATTAACACCTTTGAATCTTCACTATTTAAAACTTTTTGATGATTTGAATAATGATTATTAGATAGAATCTTTAACGCACTCGAACTATCGACCTTAAAAAGCATACTTGTAAGTTTGATGATATCCCCACCATCTCCGATACCAAAGTCAAACCAGAGATTTTTAAAAGAATTTACTTTAAAGGAAGGGTTCTTTTCATTCCTGAGAGGAGATTTATACCAATAATTAACCCCTTGGTTATAATCAGGATTAATACCATTTTTTGCAAGAAAACTAATTATATCAATTCTTTTGGCTTCGTTACAGTTCATATTCAATCTTGTAACAATTTATAGTTCCTCTGACCAAATTGATAATTGGTTTTTATTTGAATCAGTAATCTTTTTTTTCTTTTTGATATAAGAATCCGCAAACGTTATCCTATCGCCATTGAATACTACTAATGGATTCATATAGTATTTATAAGGATTTGTTGACCTGGCAATAATTCCCTGTTCTACCAGACAAGACAAACCGGCACGAATTATATTATTGGCAGAATAACCAGTAAAGTCCTTTGCTTCACCAAAGTCTATATATAATATGTCCTTGTTAGGTATTACACATTTTGTAAGGATATAACCGAACACCTTCATTGCAGCTTTATTTAAATCATAGAAGGCAGCAAACCGACTTAAGTAGACCTTAACAAATTGGCTTTCGTCCACTTCTATTGTTCGCAAAAAGGCACTATGGGCTACAATTTCTCCATTATCGTTGATTACTTGATTTAATACTGATTTATTCCCTTTGACAAATACCTTTTTTTTAATTGAATGTCTGCTTATCTCTTGAAGAGCATTCTCCATGAATGGGTTTTCGTCATATTCTGGAAATTTATTCAAAGGGATATATTTCATATAAGTAACTTTTAAACTGTAAAATGATATTTTTCACACAACTTCTGCATACCTGAAAAATATCTTTTTTGGCTTAAATAAATACCTTATAAGTATCTAGTACATATTTTAAAAGTATCACATAGATATTTTCTCTATACTGATTATAAGCAAGTTGCGTTATCTCTTCTTATGTTCTTTAATACCGCTTTTAAGAAGATCTATTATTTCACTTCGGAAAAAGAAAAGGCTTTCATTAATGTGATGGCCCTTAATTATATCAGCCTCCATCCAGTTGTAGATAGTCTGTTTGGATTTTTTAAGGAGTTTACAAACATCCTCTATAACCAGGATATCCTCTCCATTTTCTTTACATGGGTTTTCTTTATCTAATTCTTCCCTTATAACTTCTTTGGTTATTTCACGATGCTTATCCCAAAAATCGTTAGGATTAACAATAATGATATTTTCCATGTTGTACTGTTTTTAAGACCAGTACAAAAAAATGACAATATCTTATCTATTTAAGTCTAATTCAGGTCTGAAAAGACTTTGTTTTTAGGTAGTTTTATCTAATGTACTAAACAAATTTTCAGTATTTTTGGTAGCAACCTGAAGTATTGTAATTGTATTTCTTAAAGATTCTTTTATTAACTCAAGTTTTTTAAACTCACTATCCTTTAGCTCTTCTTTGTTTTTTATTTTGTTTATAACATTCAATAAGGTTTTTACATTGGGGAAATCTGAATCGCTAATTCTGAGGATGCTTGAAAGCAGTAATACCCTTTCTTCATTTTGAATAGGAATTTTGGTAGTTTCAATAATTTGATCGATTGCAATCAATCTTTCAAGTGGATTTGATTCATAATTTGTGTTTTTATTCTTGTTACCATCAAATGTAGGTTTCATTAATTCATAGTACTTTTTTAAGTAAGCAAATCTTTCTAGATGGTAAATCTTATCGATGTCAATGATCATTTCTTTAACTACAAAGTAATCAAAATCAAAGTTTTTAATTTTTTCTCTTACTAGTAATATTCTGTCTCCTAGACTAGTAATATCAACTAAATCCGGTGTTTTAATGAATTTAGTTACAACTAAATAAAAAATTAATTGAATCAAAAAAGGAAATACTATGAAAAAAGCAAGTGGGAGTGAAGGAAATACAATTGTTACAGCTAAATAAATAATGCAGGATAAGAAATACATGAGTGTAAAGCCTAACTTCCTGTAATAATATTTGTCTTCAAGCTTTTGATACGTGTTCTGAATCACAGAGAAAACAGGATGATTGCTGTTCCCTGTTTGATTAGAATCATAGTCCTGTTCGAGGTTTGAGATATACTCTTCAAGTAGCTCTTTAAATTGCGTTTTACTCATATTGACTTTCATTATTAAAAATAAGTCAATTTAGATTTTTTGCAAAAATTATTTTAGCACCTGATTAGCACCTACTAAATGAGGAAAGCCCCGATAAATCGAGGCTTTCTGTACCCGGAGCCGGGATCGAACCGGCACAGCATTGCTACCACTGGTGTTTGAGACCAGCGCGTCTACCAATTCCGCCATCCGGGCTTGAAAAGACAGGACTGCGAAAATATAAAAAACTTTTGTCTTTATTCTTTTGTCTTTTATCTTATTTTTCCCCTTTCTCCCCGTCTCCCCCTCTCCCCTTCATTTTCACTACAACCTCTCTGATAGCAATTTCTATCCCATCTGCATCAAACCCACACTCCCTGTAGAGTTCTTCCTGTGTCCCGTGTTCAACAAAATAATCTGGTATACCCAGCCGCCTTACCTCAGAGTTGTACCCGTTATCGCACATAAATTCAACCACCGCACTCCCGAATCCTCCTTTAAGCACTCCGTCTTCAACAGTGATTATATACCTGAATTTTTTAAAAACAGAGTGAAGTACATCCTTATCAAGAGGAGTAACAAACCGCATATCGAAATGAGCAACTGATATGTTTTCCTTTAAAAGTTTATTTACAACAGAAGTAACTGCAACTCCGGGGTGACCGATAGATAACACAGCTATGTCGTTACCTTCACTTATCTGCCGGGCTTTTCCAATTTTAATCTCGCTGAAAGGTTTTCTCCAATCGGTGAATATTCCTCGTCCGCGTGGATAACGGATCGAAAATGGAAATCTGTTTTTATCGAGCTGTGCAGTGTACATCAGGTTCCTCAGATCAATCTCATCCATGGGAGCAGAAACAACCATATTGGGAATAGAACGCATAAATGCCATATCGAAAAAGCCATGGTGCGTGGCACCATCGGCACCGACAAGACCACCTCTGTCAATACAAAATACAACATGTAAGTTCTGAAGAGCAACATCGTGAATTATCTGGTCGTATGCCCTCTGAATAAATGATGAATAGATGTTGCAGAAAGGGATCATACCTTCTGTGGCAAGTCCGGCGGAAAATGTTACTGCATGTTGTTCGGCAATGCCAACATCAAATGTTCTTTCCGGCATCTCTTTCATCATAATGTTCAGGGAACTTCCAGTTGGCATAGCAGGAGTGATACCTGTTATCTTATTGTTCAGCTCTGCGAGCTCAAGGATTGTTTTCCCGAAAACCTCCTGATAAGTGGGTGGGGCATCTGTAACTGATGTTTTAATTATCTCACCGGTTTCTTTATCAAATCTTCCCGGGGCATGGAAGGCCGTCTGGTCTTCTTCAGCCTGTTTAAAACCCTTCCCTTTAACTGTAAGGCAGTGAAGTAATTTTGGTCCCGGAATTCCCTTCAGATCTTCGAGGACTCTTGTCAGGTGCATTACATCATGACCATCGATAGGTCCAAAATACCTGAAATTAAGTCCTTCAAACAGGTTGCTCCTGTCGAGTATTGTGCTTTTTGCTCCGGCTTCAAGCTGGGCAGCAAGTGTCCGCGCATTTGGACCTAGTTTTCCGAATACTCCGAGAATTTTCCATACACGGTCCTTAAATCTGTTATATGTTTTGCTGGTCGTGATATCAAGGAGGTATTCCTTCAGAGCCCCTACATTTGCATCAATAGCGATATTGTTATCGTTCAGGATCACAAGAATATCGGACTTCCCGATACCTGCATTATTGAGACCTTCAAAGGCCTGTCCTGCCGTCATTGCCCCATCACCGATGACTGCAACAACATGCCTGTTCTCTCCTTTACTGGCTGCTGCAACTGCCATCCCGAGAGCAGCTGATATAGAAGTTGAAGAGTGGCCGGTTCCAAATGCGTCGTACTCACTTTCAGCCATTTTTGGAAAACCGCTTATTCCTTTGTACTTTCTGTTAGTAGCGAAATTTTCCCGCCTTCCAGTAAGAATTTTATGTCCGTAAGCCTGATGCCCCACGTCCCATATGATTTTATCGTAAGGGGTATTAAATACGTAGTGCAGAGCTACAGTCAACTCCACCACACCCAGACTGGCTCCGAAATGGCCGGGGTTATTACATACAACATCTATAATAAACTGCCGGAGTTCAGAACTCACCTGCACAAGATCGTCCGGAGCAAGCTTTCTCAGATCATCAGGAGTATATATTTTAGAGAGTAAATTCTCTTCCCTGCCCATTTGGAGATGGTTATAAAAAATAACCTGCAAATATAACAATTATTATTCCTGTGTGTTTGCTGAAGCATACCCGGGATTTTCTTATTTTTGTTTCGGAATTCAAGGGATCGGATACATTTATTAGAAAGGTCAGTTTTTTTAAATAAAATCAAATTGAGTTATGAACAGATCAATTTATTACATTCTGGGGATTTTCGCTTTAGTAATGTTTTCAATATCATGTGTTTCAGGAAAGAAGTTCAGCAGTTTGCAGGATACCAGCAAACAATTCATGAATGAGCGTGATGCTTTCAAGACTGACAATATTGGTCTTGAAATGCAAAACAAAGAACTAAAAGCAAAACTTGCCTCCCTTGAAAAGGAGATAGATACTGTAAAACAGGTTATTACAGCGGCACAAACTGAACGCGATAAGGCTGTTGACGATTATAATAAAATCTCATCCAGGTACAACGAATTACAGAATGCACAGGAGGATCTTATCAAAGGCAATGTGAAGGAGACTCAAAGATTACTTTCTGAGCTGCAGACAGCTCAGGAAAACCTTCAGAAAAAAGAGGATCTTCTTCGTCAGCTTGGACAAAACCTTGATACTAAAAAGGCTACTCTTGATCAGCTTACTTTTGAACTGGAAAAGAAAAATGCAAGAATGGCTGAGCTGGAAAAAATACTTGATACGCAGAAGAAAATTGTCCAGGATCTGAAGAATAAAGTATCTGAGGCTCTGCTCGGATTTGAAAACAACGGTCTTACAGTTACAATGAAGAACGGTAAAGTCTATGTCTCACTTGATGAAAAACTCCTGTTTAAATCGGCCAGCTGGGATATTGATGTCAATGGAAAAAACGCATTGAAAAAACTGGCAAACGTTCTTGAAAAAAATCCGGATATACAGGTCATGATCGAAGGTCATACTGATAATGTTCCATATAACCCGGGGAATAGCCAGTTGAAGGACAACTGGGATTTAAGTGTTAAGAGAGCTACTACGGTTATCAGAGTTCTTCTCGAAGGATCAAAGATTGATGCAAAACGATTAACTGCCTCGGGAAGGAGTCAATACCTGCCTGTAGATGATCGTAATACTTCAGATGCTCGTCAGAAAAACAGAAGAACTGAAATCATTCTGACTCCTGATCTGACGGAGCTGTATAATCTGATAAATAAATATTAGAATTGATTTCGGATTAAGATAAAATAATCCGAAATCGCCAATCCGAAATCCGAAATGACTACTTCGAGAACTCCTGAAGTTTCACATTCATATTCTTCAGAGCCTGTAGCAGGTTGTCCTCAGGCCGGAGAAAATTCTGATTTCCCCAGAATAAAGGATCATAGTTGTTTATAGTCCTTGAAAATATTGAATGAATCGGGGCAAGTTCTTCCCGGTCAAATCGTGTTACATTCTTTAACTCTGTTTCAGTAATTGCTAATTCAAAAAATACTTTAAACTGCATATTGAATAGTTTCTTCCTCTTGCTTGCGGTAAATAGAAGGTCGCCTCTTACGTGATTTAAAAAATATCTGTTGTTCATTTTCCGGTAACTAACAGAATATTTTACAGAGATGGGCCAGGTATTATATCCATGTGATGTTGCTGAAATAAAGGAATCTTTCATTTTATAGATCAACTTCGGATTAATTTCGAATTCTGCATTCAGGATGCCATAATCAGATGTATTGACATAAATAGTACCTTTAAAAAGCGGCAGGTCAATATTTTCACGCTGCTCAAATTCGATAGCATAAGCTGTTTCATCATCGTATGTAACAATATCTGTTATCCTGTACATGTAATCAGTTGTACTTGTCAGGAATTCAAAGTTATTCTTTGCGCCGTCAAGCTCCAGGCATGTGCTTAGACCTGCTTTAAGTCTTAATGCAAGTGTATCGCTTCGTTCCGTATTTTCGATTTTCCGGCTTTTATAAACTTTAATCTGGTCACCCAAAAGAGTTCCGGAATATGCACTTTTATAAATCTGCAAAATTGCTTCGGAATAGGTTTGAAGTTCAGATTTTTTCAAAATTCCTTCCCTGTAAAAACCCGTCATAAAAGCAGGTGTGTTACCATAATTTACAGATATTGATTTTAGTGTCCTGGAAATTACTTCCTGCGGATTCTGATTTTTTATAATGATTTCAGGTATTGAGATGAAATCTCTCTTCATCGAAATTGTCAGGTTATTTCCGAAGGCCTTTCTGACAGGGATTTCTCTTCCTGAATATCCGATAAATGAGACGGAAAGTGTATCTTCAAAAAGATCAGAGGTGATTTTCATTCCAAAATCACCATTATTATTTGTTACGGTTCCTTTACCCTTATTTTTTAATGCCAGTGTTGCAAAAGGCAAGGGTTCGGAAGTCTCGTCATCAATGATTTTACCGGTGATATATTTTACTTTTGCAGCTGATGTCGAATCTGCAGTCACTGCAGGGGATCTTTCCGGACGCGAGATGATTATATACTTGTCAATTACTGAAAAAACAAGGGTATCATTTTTCAGGATACTGTTCAGAACTATTCTGAGTTTTGTATCTCTGAATGTCATTACCGTCCTCTTTTCCTGATCAATCAGCCGGCTGTCGTATGTAAAATTGTAACCAGTTCGTTTTGTAATAATATCGAGAGCGTTACCTGTTTTAACTGTACCCGCTCTGAAGGTAAAGGTCGAGTCAAGAATGCTCCTCTGGCAATCTGCTCTATGTTGTAAGATCAGTATAATGAACAATGCAATGGCCAGTACTTTTATTAAATTATTGCCACTGGACGATGACATTTTTTATGATGAGTTATTTTTTTGTAAGATGGAAAACATTGCCATCTTTTGTATAACTCAGGTTAAAACTACGACAAATTAAATTAATTATTATTTCCTGCGACGAATTATCAATTGGGGAATGCCACTGGTATTCGAGAATATATGGATCATCAGCAACAATATCCATATTATAGACCCTCTTCAGATCATTGAATACAACGCTTAACTTCTGGTCAGTGTAGTACAGGTACCCGGTTTTCCATGAAAGGTAGTTTGGATCACTGTTAACATTTTTCCCTGATGTCTTTGAATCAATTGTTCCCACATAGCCCGGATCGAGCTCAATGGCCTGTGATCCTGAATTATAGTATACTTCGACCTTCCCTGTTTTTACAAAGACTTCCACTGAGGAATCCCTGTTATTTGTTATGACATTAAAGGATGTTCCTACAACTTTTACTTTAGCTTTTCCGGCATCTATAATAAATGGTTTTGAAACGTCAGGGGCTATTTCGAAGAAAGCTTCTCCGGCAAGTTTTACATCCCTTCCGTGCTTGCCATAATTTGTGCGGTAGCTGAGCTCAGAATTACGGTTAAGATAGATCTTGCTTCCATCGGGAAGAGAGATCAGGATATTCTTTTGTTCATTACCTGCTTTAGCAACAATTTTTTTACTAAAATAACCTGCGTTATTCATGTAAATTGCAGCGGATCCAAGGCTTAATAAAATCAGAGCAAGAGCTGCAATCCTCATTATGGCAGGCCTCATATAAATAGTTCTGGCACGGACTTTACCTTTTAAAAGATTATTTTCATTCAACCTCGAATAAACTTTATTCCAGGCATTATCAACATTTATTTCTTCTTTACTATTCATATTATTTAAATCTTTCCACTGTTTTCCGGAATTGTTATCTTCAGCCATAAAGCGCTTGAAGAGATCTGACGATTCATCCTTCTCATCTGAAAGGACAGAGGCAAGTTCCTCCCACTCCTTATCAGTAAATCTCTCTTTCTTATTCATCTCTTTCATAATTGTGTTAACTCCTTTCTGAATTCTTTCAGTGCCCTGCCCATATTTGCTTCAACCGTTTTTACCGAGACGGATAATTTTTCAGCTATCTCGTTATATTTAAGTCCCTCAAATCTGCTCATGGTAAAAATCTTTCCGCATCTTTCGGGAAGCCTTTCCAGGATCCTGGCTACTTTTTCCTGCAGCTCTTTGTAATTAAGGATGTCGGAAGGGCTCTCCTGAATTTCCGCCTGGCGGTTCAAGATATCTTCAGCATGTCGTTCAACAACCCTGTTATGTTCTATATAATGCAGGCATTTATTGTGAACTGATCTGAAGAGATAACCATTTAAAGAACTTTCAATGTTTAATTTTTCCTTATCCTGCCAGAGTCTGAAAAACAGATCTTGTACTATTTCTTCTGCAGTGTCATGATCTTTTATCAGAGTCTTTGCGTATCGTACCAGGGAAACATAGGAGGATCGGAAAAGCAACTCAAACTGTCCTACATCGCCTTTTCGGATCCTCCCTATTATCTCGGTATCCCTGATCATAGATCTCTCGTTACTTGTTATTTTCTCTGTCGCTGAATTTTAGTTTTCTGCTAAGTCTGCGTATTGCTGATTCAATGCTCTGGTCGGGTTCAATCACGTTATAATCTCCCCAGAATTCTTTATCAGTAAAGGCGCCGACTTTTTCTGAAAACACATCATTGTACTTGATCTTGTCTTTTCCTGCAAATTTAATAACTTCCTGGTCAGTACGATCAGTTATAGCTATTTCAGACATAGTGGTATAGTATGTATTGAAGAGTTTTTTAGCCCAGCTAACTTTAAATTTAACTTCAGCTCTAGAGTATGCAAAGTGCCATTTGCCTCCCTGTTCACGGTATTTGGCTCTGTAAGTTGCAATTTCCGGGGTCACTTTCATTCCAAGCGGTTTTTTCCTGATAAAAATTGATTGTGCAGCCTCTTTGTCTGAAAGATTGAATCCGAATTCTGCTTCAGTTAAAGCATAAGAGTCCATATCTATGTAAAGACTTCCCATGAATAAAGGCATTTCAACAGATGGCTTTTGAATAAAGTCAATCACATAATGAGGTTTGTTATCGATTTCAATAACACCGGTAAGTGAGTAATTGTAGTTCTGCATAGCTTCCCTGGTAAGGACAGATTCCGAGTTTTTAACAAGGTCAAGCTCTAAAACGCTTATCGGACCGCCCTGTAGTTTAAACAGAACTGTGTCCATTTTTTCAACGTCAGCGCTTTTTCTTCCTTTATAGATCCTGGCATTATCATAGCGAACATCATTTCTATAAGGTGCTTTGAAGATCTCAACAACAGCTTCTCCTATTGATACATATGAACGGTTCTTTCTGATGGTCTCCCTGTAGAATGCAGTCATCAGATTTGGAACTGTCTCGTAGTTTTTATCTATGTTACTGATAACTTTCTCGACAATACTGACTGGATCAAGAGGTTTGACAATAATCTCTTTTATAGGGATAGGTGCTGTCTCAAGCGCAATAACATTTTTGTACCCATTGTCTTTAAGATCACTCAGAGGAATTGTCTTGTTTTTATATCCCAGAAAAGAGATCTCAAGACTTTTTGATGTTGAAAGGTCACCGACTTTAAGAGTGAATTCTCCATCGATGTTAGTTACAATTGCCACATTTGATTCTTTGACGGCAACAGTTGCAAACACCAGCGGAGCTCTGCTTTCTGCATCAACAACCTTTCCTTTAACTGTTACTAAATTCTGCTGGTCGTTCTTCTTTTTACCTGAATGATTTCCGGCATATGCAGTCTGAGCCCCAAAGGCCAGCAAAAGAACTGCTGCAATAAGCGAAAAGTGTTTAAAAGTTTTCATGGCATTAATTTATTAAGTTTAAAATTTGAATTCATCTTGTTTCCGAATACTGTATTCTTCCCATTTCAACCCTATGACCTTTGACCTGATCATTTACCCTATTACTGCCATAATAAATATTTTCTTATCTTTCTTTAATATTTGTTCAGACGTTAATGATCGAAAGCATTATTAAACCTGTAAATGTTTTTCTGGCTGGATATTCATATCTGAAAGGCTCTGTTACAGGAAAAGCAGAAATAAAAGGTATGCCTGTATCCGTAAGTACTGAACTGACCAATAATTGTAATCTTCATTGTCCCCAATGTTCAACAGGATCAGGCTCAATGGTCAGAGAACGTGGGTTTATGAATATAGGTCTGTTTAACAGGGTCATGAAGGAACTCACTCCTTACCTTTATTGTCTGAATCTCTATTTTCAGGGTGAACCCATGCTTCATCCTTCGTTTTTCTCATTTATAGATGATCGTCCGAAACCTTATTCTATTGTATCAACAAACGGTCATTTCTTATCCGTGGAAAACTCGGAAAGGATTGTCAGGTCAGGTTTGAATAAACTGATTATATCTATTGATGGCATCGACCAGCAAACATATTCAGCCTACAGGGTAAATGGCAGACTTGATTCCGTAATTGATGGAATTAAGAATGTAACTCATGCAAAACATATACACAATTCATCCTTGAAAATTGAGATACAATTTCTTGTAAACAAACTTAACGAACATCAGATACCTGAGATCAGACTTTTAGCAAAAAATGTGAATGCCTCACTCCGTTTGAAATCGATGCAGGTCATTGATAAAGCAGATATAGAATCCTGGACGCCATCAAACGGAAAGTTTAGCAGATATAAAATGGCAGACGGGGAATATGTCATTAAAAATACTTTGCCTGACAGATGTGCCAGACTTTGGTTTAATCCGGTAATAACCTGGGATGGGAAAGTAATTCCATGTTGTTTTGATAAAAATGCAGAATATGAGATGGGAGATCTTAATAATGATTCATTCAGCGATATTTGGAACGGACCAAAATACAGGATTTTCAGAAAAAGCATTTTAACGGGCCGTCATATGATTGGAATGTGCAGGAATTGTACTTCAGGATTAAAAGGTGTTAAATATTAATTATTTCAGAAAAAAGTATATTAGAACAAATTTAAACAACACTGATATGAAAACAATTAAAACCATTTTACTCTCATTGCTGGTTCTTATAATAGTTGTTGTGATTGTTGGAATAGTTATAATTACCGGTATTAAACACGGAGCCTTGCCTCAGTATAAAGGTGATCTGGCTGTAAAAGGACTTGATTCGGGAGTGACTGTTTACAGGGATGAGAGAGGGATGCCTCATATTTATGCTTCAAATGAGCACGATCTCTACTTCTCCGTTGGTTATGTTTCAGCGCAGGAAAGGCTATGGTTCATGGACCTCATTCGGCGTGTTACTACCGGACGTTTGTCGGAAGTAATGGGCAAAAAACTTGTGGAGACAGACAAATTCCTTCGATGTCTTGAAATGACAGTAAAATCAAAGAAGTTGCTTACCAGGGAAGATCCTGTCATCTTGTCTTATATGCAGGCTTACACCGATGGGGTTAACGCTTACATCGCAGCTGCAGGGAAAAAGCTTCCTCCCGAATTCAGAATACTTGGCTATAAACCTGACCCCTGGAAGGTGGAGGATATTGCTAATATAATCGGGTATATGAGTTGGGATCTTGCTAAAGATAATCTGACGTCCGACCTCTTCTACTATCAGCTGGTGCAAAAATTTGGCATAGAAAAAGCTTCTCAACTGATACCAGACTGGAATGCTGTTAATGCCATAGTATTCCCCGATTTTAAACTAGATGAGACTTTATTAAAAAATGCAAGAGCATTCATTTCCTCTATGGACACTCTTGAAGCAATGGGAATTGCCTCATTTTCAGGCAGCAATAACTGGGCTGTAACTGGTAAGAGAAGCGAAACAGGCAAACCACTTCTTTCAAATGATATGCATTTGAGTTTTGGCTCTCCTGGCATCTGGATGCAGATGCACCAGGTTATACCCGGGAAGCTTAACGTTACCGGAGTGGTCGTTCCGGGTGAACCTTTTATTGTGGCAGGGCATAATGAAAAAATCGCATGGGGCGAGACAAATCTCATGGTCGATGATATTGATCTTTTTGCTGAAAAGATAAACCCTCAAAACAAAAACCAGTACTTTTTCAAAGGGGAATGGAAGAATATGACAGTGAAAAAGGAAATTATAAAAATAAAAGGAGGGAAACAGGATTCTATTATTATTAGCTATACTCACCGGGGACCGATAATCTCAGGTTACAGAGATATCAAAGATGCATCTCTTAGTATGAGGTGGTCAGGATATGATTACAGTGATGAACTCAGAACTGTTTGTCTTCTGAACAGAGCCACCGGTTGGGATGACTTCAGGTCAGCCATAAAAACTTTCATAGCAGCCAGTCAGAATTTTGTTTATGCCGATGTTGAGGGAAATATCGGTCTTAATACAGGTGGTGGAATTGCCATCAGGAAAGGGAGCGGGACCGCAATCAGAAACGGTGAGACAGATGAATACGACTGGAAAGGATATGTCCCTTTTGAACAACTCCCTACAAGCTACAATCCTGAAAAAGGTTACGTGTCATCAGCAAATAACAAGACAGTAACAGAAGGATATCCTTACTATATAAGTGCGGACTTTGAACTACCATATAGAATAAACAGGATCAGACAGATGCTGGATGAAAAGCAGGTTTTTAGTATAGAGGATTTTAAGCGGATGATACTTGATCAGCATTCTGATTATGCTGCACTTCTCACACCTTATATTTTAAAGTTAGAGAATAGAAAGAATGAACTCACATCGTCTGAAGCCGGTGCATTAAATACCCTGGCCGGATGGGACTATGACATGAATGCCGGTTTAGTTTCTCCGTCAGTATTTGAGTTTTTCAGGATTAGTTTTATAAATAATCTGCTTGCTGATGAAATGGGAGATCTTTATAGCAATTTTTATCAAAAAGCAGGAGATTACTATATATACAGGATACTCAAAAACGGCCCCGATGATTGGGTAGACAATATCAATACACCCCAAAAAGAGACCCTGGATGATATCGTTTTAAAAAGTTTCAAAGATTGCATCTCATCTATTTCTAAACAATATGGCGATGACCAGACAAAATGGAAATGGGGGAGTATTCACAAGATCACTATAGAGCATCCGTTAGGTTCAGTTAAAATTCTTGACCGGATCTTCGGGCTTAATTCGGATGAATTTGGAATAGGAGGGAGTAATCATACGGTAAGCCCCTATTCTTATGGTGAGGGTTTTAAAGTAAATCATGGAGCATCAGAAAGACATATCTTCAACACGGCGAACTGGGATGAATCATATACTATAATTCCGACTGGAGAATCAGGAATTCCTTCCAGCGAGTTTTACCTTTCTCAAACAAAGGCATATCTTGAAGGGAAGTTTTACAAAGACGCTTTTTCGGAAAATGCAGTTAAAGCAGCTGCGAAATATACACTTAATCTTAAACCAGTGAAGTAGAAAGGTTCATACAGTCATTACGTCCTTTTCTTTAATCGCCATCACCTTATCAATTTTTGTGTTGAAAGAGTGAGTCATCTCCTGTACCAGATCAACAGCTTCTTTTTCGAGATCTTCCGGCAATCCGTCTTTGAGTAACTGCTTCAACTCATCGTTTGCCCATTTCCTGGCAGTGCGGACACTGATCTTGGCTGTTTCACCTTCAGTCCTGACCTGTTTAACGAGCTGATGTCTTCTTTCTTCCGTAAGTGGAGGTATGTTTATCCGGATAACCTCACCATTATTAACAGGTGTGAGACCAATATTTGCAGCCATAATTGCTTTTTCAATTGTACCAAGCATGTTCTTTTCCCAGGGTTGTATCAGAATTGTTTTAGGATCAGGAGTATTTATATTAGAAACCTGGGTCAATGGTGAATTAACTCCATAATAGTCAACGGTAACACCATCGAGAAGAGCAGGATTGGACCTTCCGGCACGAAGCCTGGCAAGTTCATGTTCAAGATGTTCCAGAGCTTTTTCCATTCTTTCCCTGGTCTCATCTGTTATCAGTTCAGTTTCTTCATTCATTTGGTTCAGATTATAGAGTTTCCAACAAAAATAGTAAAATAGCTGGAATAGCAAAAAATGTAGGGATCGGTCGCGACCGATCCCTACATTACAATAGTTCCGATAGAATCACCATCTATCAATTTAACGAGGTTCCCGGGTTTATTCATATCAAATACAACCAGAGGCATATTGTTTTCCATGCACATTGTAAATGCAGTGGAATCCATTACTTTAAGTCTTTTTTTAATCACTTCTTCAAACGAAATATGATCAAATTTTTGCGCTTTGGGATCTTTTTCAGGATCAGAGGTATACACTCCATCTACCCTTGTACCCTTAAGAAGAACATCAGCACCAATCTCAACCGCTCTGAGGGCTGCAGCGGTATCTGTAGTAAAAAATGGATTTCCGGTACCACCGGAAAGAAAACATACTGTACCATTTTTCAATGTATCAAGCACTATGTCCCTGTTATATAATTCTCCTACGGGTTCCATCCTTATGGATGTGAATACCTTAGCTTTTGCTCCCAAAATGTTGATGGCACTCTCAAGGGCAAGACTGTTAATCACTGTTGCCAGCATGCCCATCTGATCGCCTTTTAATCTGTCAAATCCTGATGCTGTACCACTGAGACCACGAAATATGTTTCCACCCCCTACGACAATTGCCACCTCGCATCCTTTGTTTACAACCTCAATAACCTGTTTTGCGTACTCAGTCAAAACTTCATTGCTGATCCCCTGGTTCCTCTTGCCTGAAAGTGACTCGCCACTTAGTTTTAATAATATCCTTGAATATTTCATAAAATTGTTCTTTAATGTAAAGATAGAAAAAAAAGTGGCGCCCTGGAGCGCCACCTGATATTGAAATATGAACCTACGTATTACAAGTTAAGTGTAAAGCGTTTGAATTCTGTCACTGTGAGCTCTTTATTTACAGATTGAAGATACTGTCTGATTGTCATCTTATTATCTTTAACAAAATCCTGGTTTAGAAGGGTGCTTTCTTTAAAGAATTTGGTGAGTTTCCCCTGGGCAATTTTCTCCAGCATCTCCTCCGGTTTTCCATCACGTCTTGCCTGTTCTTTGCCTATTTCAAGTTCCTGGGCTATAACAGCTGACGGAACAAAGTCCTTGTCAACAGCAACCGGGTTCATTGCAGCGATTTGCATGGCTACATCTTTATAAACCTGAATATCGGCACCTGATTTATTAAAACCGACTAATGTGGCGAGTCTGTTTCCAGGGTGAATATATGCCTGAACATGTGCAGCTTCGATTTTTTCCAGATAGGAGAGATCAAGCTTCTCACCAATAATTCCAACGTACTCAACAACCTTGTCTCCAACTTTTCCGCCATCCATTGGAAGTGATTTGAGCTCGTCAAGGCTTGCGGGTTTTTTCGACACAGCTATATCAAGTATTTTATTTGCCAGTGCCAGGAAGTCGGCATTCTTTGCAACAAAATCAGTTTCACTGTTGAGGACAATCATTGCTCCGGTTTTACTATCAGAAGATACTTTTGATAAGACAACTCCTTCTGAGGCCTCTTTATCTGCACGTTTATTAGCAACAGCCTGTCCTTTTTTACGTATTATTTCGATTGCTTTTTCAAAGTTGCCTTCTGATTCTTCGAGAGCCTTTTTACAATCCATCATTCCGGCTAAAGTAACTCTTCTTAATTTAGCAACATCAGCAGCATTTATAGCAGCCATAGTAATATCTTTATAAGTTACAAATATTTTATTCTACAATTCTTCTTCAGTCTCGTCAGTTACCTTTACGATAACTTCCTCTTCGTCAGATTCGTCGGCAACGATATCATCATCTGTATCGACCTCATCCTCTTCTTCAACGATAGCTTCAATAATTGCGGCTGGAATATCTTTTGTTTCAAGTTCTTTCCTCATTATTTTCTTATCTTTCAACTGAGGCTCTTTGTCTTTCTCAATTTTTCTTTCATTAAGACCTTCTTCAATAGCCTGGCAAAGAATTCCTATAATTAATGAAATAGATTTTGAAGCATCGTCATTTGCAGGAATTGGGAATTCAATATCAGAGGGATCCGAATTGGTATCAACCATAGCAAAAACCGGAATTCCAAGTCTTTTTGCTTCCCTGACGGCAATATGTTCTTTAGTGATATCCACAATAAAAAGTGCTGAAGGGAGCCTTGTAAGATCTATTATACTTCCGAGAGTTTTTTCAAGTTTGGCCCGCTGACGGGTAACCTGTAGTCTTTCACGTTTTGAAAGGTTTAAAAAGGTTCCGTCGGTAGCCATTTTGTCAATAGATGACATCTTTTTAACTGCCTTGCGTATAGTTGGGAAGTTGGTGAGCATACCACCAGGCCAACGTTCAGTAACATAAGGCATATTAACAGCTTTAACTTTTTCGGCAACAATCTCTTTTGCCTGTTTTTTTGTTGCAACAAATAGTACTTTCTTACCCGATTTGGCAATGTGTTTCATTGCAGAAGCTGCCTCATCAATTTTTACTACTGTTTTCTCGAGATCAATAATATGAATTCCGTTACGCTCCATAAAAATATAGGGAGCCATAGCCGGATTCCATTTTCTTTTAAGGTGTCCGAAATGCACACCAGCATCAAGTAATTCTTTGAAATTTGTTCTTGGCATTTTTTGGTTTATTAAGTTTACATTCTTTCAATCAATTGCAAAGTAGCCCCGCCAGCTGGCGGGAGTCTTTACAATTTAGATACTAAACTTGCATCTATATCTATTGTGTTTTTATTCCTAACGCTTACTGAACTGGAATCTCCTGCGGGCTTTTGGCTGACCCGGTTTTTTCCTTTCGACTTCACGCGGATCGCGTGTGACAAATCCTTCAGCTTTCAGCTTTGATTTGCACTCGGCATCAATCATAATAAGTGCTCTTGTTATTCCTAAACGAAGAGCTTCTGCCTGTCCCTTTACTCCACCTCCATCAAGATTGACATTGATATCATACTTGTCAGTTGCATTCATAAGAACAAGCGGCTGCGTAACCACATACTGAAGTGTTTCAGCCCCAAAATATTCTTTATAATCCCTGCCATTAACAGTAATTTTACCTTTGCCATCGCTTAAATATACGCGGGCTACAGCTGCCTTCCTTCTTCCAAGAGCATTGATGGTTTCCATATCTGTTGCTTAATATTTTTTAAAGTTCAATTTTTTTAGGTTTCTGTGCTTCATGAGGATGTTCTGTACCGGCATAAACATGCAAATTTCTGTAAAGTGCACTACCAAGTCTGTTTTTAGGCAACATACCTTTTACAGCTTTCTCAACCAATCCGATAGGATTCTTTTTTAAAAGTGCCTCAGCAGTTGTAAACCTTTGACCACCCGGGTAACCTGTATGGCGGACGTATACTTTGTCTGACCATTTTTCACCTGTTAAATCGATTTTTTCAGCATTGATAACAACTACGTTGTCACCACAATCAACATGAGGTGTAAAGTTGGTTTTGTGCTTTCCTCTAAGCATTGATGCCACGACTGAAGCAAGTCTTCCAAGAACCTTGCCTTCAGCATCAATAATTACCCACTCTTTGTTTACAGTAGCTTTATTTGCCGAAACTGTTTTATAGCTTAAGGTGTTCACTTGTTCTTATTTTTTAATTGATATACTTATTTTTAATGTAATTACCCCATTATTTTGAGGTCTGCAAAAATACAACATATTTCCTAAAAAAAAAGAAATCTGTATAGATTTTATTTTTGTTATGCAAAAGTAGGTTAATTTTACGTCGTGAGATATCAGATGTATAATTTATATTCTATTCTTGTACCTCTCCCCAACCCCTCCCCCAAGGGGGAGGGGCTAAAAACGTATAAATCATTCGGTTATCCCCCTTCTCTCATGGGAGAAGGGGGAAGCCTGCCTGCCGGTAGGCAGGGGGGATGAGGTAAAAGGAAGCAAAGGAAATGATTTGGATTAGTTGGGTTAAATGGAGATATTTCAGGAATATTTCTAGTTAATATTGAATTTTTAGTGATTTATACAATGGAAAACGACAAATTTTTTCTCCAGAAGGCTATTGAAATCGCAAAGATTGGTATTTCAAGCGGTGGCGGACCATTTGGGGCCGTCATAGTTAAAGATGATAAAATTATCTCTGAAGCTTTTAACAGGGTAACTCTGAATAACGATCCAACAGCTCATGCTGAAATACTGGCAATAAGACAAGCTGCTTCAACATTGGAATCTCACGAATTAAATGATTGTACTGTTTATTCGTCGTGTGAACCATGCCCTATGTGCCTCGGAGCTATTTACTGGTCGGGAATAAAAAAGGTCGTCTATGGATGCGACCGGAGCGATGCTGAAAGTTCCGGTTTCAGCGATAAACTTATTTATAAAGAGATTATGCTTGATCCTTCAAAAAGAAAAATTTCATTTATACGGTTGACTGATGCTGGAGGTAAAGAGGTTTTCAGGAAATGGGATGAATTTGAAAACAAAATTCCTTACTGATAAATGAATTCTGAGAAAAGATTATCAAGAGATTTTTATGTCCGGGATGTACTTGAGGTTGCACCGGAACTACCTGGTAAATACATGGTTGTAAGAATGAACGATGGATCGTTTGGCAGGTTCAGGGTCACTGAGGTCGAGGCTTACCGGGGGACTGAAGACAAGGCATGCCATGCTTTTAAAGGCAGAACTGCCAGAACTGAAATTATGTTTCATGAAGGAGGCCGGTTGTATGTCTATCTTATTTACGGCATGTTCTGGATGCTGAATATTGTTACAGGTGAGAAAGATTTTCCCCAGGCAGTTCTTATAAGAGGCGTCGAAAATTATTCCGGACCCGGAAAATTGACAAAATCACTGGGAATAGATCAATCATTTTATGGAGAAGATCTTGTTTTATCCCCGAGAATCTGGTTTGAAGATTCGGGGTTAGTTCATATAGTTCAAAGTGGTCCAAGGATTGGTATAGAATATGCCGGTGAATATTGGAAGACCAGGCCATGGAGATACTATCTCTGATATAGTGCAATCCCTGTTTCCCTATTATTTTTGCCCCCCAACCCCCCTGGAGGGGGGCAGGGGGGCAAATCTCGTTAAAGAGATGTTAATTAGAATTATAATTGAAGTCATATAATTTTTTTTTACGTTCTTTGTTCAGATATTAATCAAAAAAATTCCTTTATGGATTCAGTATGGGGCAATTACCGTCGCTGGAATAATTATACCGGATGGTTTGTATTTATCTTTTCAACTATAGTCTATTTATTGACTCTTGAACCAACAGTAAGCTTTTGGGATTGTGGTGAATTCATTCTATCTGCTTTTAAGCTGCAGGTTGGTCACCCTCCAGGAGCTCCCCTGTTTCTGATGATGGGACGAATCGCCACACTTTTTGCGGGAAGCGACACCACCAAAGTTGCCGTAACGGTAAACACGTTGTCAGCTATGTGTAGCGGATTTGCTGTTATGTTCCTTTTCTGGACGATTACCCACCTTGTCCGAAAAGTTTTTGTAAATGGGAAAACTCTTGAATCAAAACATGTTCCCGCTATCATAGGCAGTGGAGTGTTGGGAGCCCTGGCTTACACATTTTCAGATACTTTCTGGTTTTCAGCGGTTGAAGGTGAATTGTATGCTCTATCTTCACTTATAATTGCTCTCGTCTTCTGGGGGATGTTGAAATGGGAGGAAGAAGCTGATGAATCATATTCCGGAAGATGGATAATATTGATAGCTTATATAATGGGACTTGGTCTCGGCGTTCATCGTCTTAACCTTCTGATTATTCCGGTTCTTGTTTTTGTATACTATTTCAAGAAATATGAAATCACAACCAGGGGATTGATCAAAACCAGTCTGGTTGCTCTATTGCTTCTCTGGCTTATGGTCTTTGTTTTAATGCCAGGAATTCCTGAGGTAGCCGGATGGTTTGAATTGTTATTTGTAAATGTTCTGAGCTTACCTTATAACAGCGGACTTCTGTTTTATATGATACTTCTTTTTGCAGGCTTGGCTTATGGTATATATTACTCTTTGCAACATAAAAGAATAATTCTGAATTTTATCTTGACCTCTTTGACCGTGATTATGATAGGTTATTCATCCTATGCAATGATAATGATCAGATCATCTGCCAGGCCACCGATGAACCAGAATAATCCTTCTGATGTATTTTCATTGTCGTACTATATTAATATGAAGCAATATGGAAGTGCTCCAAAATTCTTCGGGAACTACTACAGTGCTCCTAAAATAGATGTAAAAAGAGTAATTGCCGGATATAACAAGATGAATGGTAAGTATAAACCGTATTACCAGCCGGAATATAAATACGATAAACAATTTGAAACAATTTTTCCACGAATGTACAGTGAAGATCCTGACCACGAGAGTGCCTATAAATACTGGGGAAAAGTTGTTGGCAGAAAGTACAGAGTAGGTTCCGGTTCAGATAAAGAAGCTATTGTTTGCCCGACTTTCGGTGAAAATCTTCGCTATTTTTTTCGCTACCAGGTTGGATTTATGTACATGAGATACTTTATGTGGAATTTTGCAGGCCGGCAAAATGATATTCAGGGTAATGGGAATTCCATTCATGGCAACTGGATAAGTGGTATTAAATTTATAGATGAAGCGCGCCTGGGAAAGCTTGATAAGCTTCCCAAAGATCTGAAAACCAATCCGGGTAACAACAAATATTATTTTCTTCCACTCCTGATCGGACTGGCCGGTATGTACTGGCAATACAAGAAGAACAGAAATGGATTCTGGCTTGTGCTGGCTTTTTTTATAATGACAGGGCTTGCAATTATTTTTTATCTTAATCAGTATCCGAATCAGCCAAGGGAACGTGATTACGCTTATGTTGGATCATTTTATGCCTTTGCAATCTGGATTGGAATAGGATTTATGTTTGTATATGAGAACCTTCAGAAGTTACTTGGAAATAAAGGATCATTGGCAGTTACTTTTGTAGTTCTTATTGCTGCGGTCCCAGTTTTAATGGGTGCTCAGAATTGGGACGACCACAACCGTTCCGGCCGGTACACTGCACGCGATATTGGAGCAAATTATCTGAAATCCTGTGCACCAAACAGTATCTTATTCACGTATGGAGATAACGATTCGTTCCCTGTATGGTATAATCAGGATGTAGAAAAAGTGGGAACTGATATCCGCGTCGCGAACCTGAGTTACATTCAGGCCGGATGGTATATTGATATGATGCGACAGAAAGCATACGGGTCCGATCCACTGCCATTTACTCTTACTCAGGATAAATACATTGAGGGTGTGAGAGAACAACTGCCTGTAAACAACAGGGTCGAAAAACCTGTTGAACTGAAAGAGATTGTCCAATTTGCGTCGAATGACGACAATAAGTACAAGATTGACCTTAGCGGAAGAGGCGATTATCTGAATTATATTCCGGCAAATAAATTCATTATCGATGTAGATTCCTCAAAAGTGCTTTCAAATGGAACAGTTAAGGAATATTATAGAAACAGACTGGTTTCCCCAATGATATGGGAGTATTCCGAGGCAGATGCTTTTAAAGGTGATCTGGCGATTATGGACCTGCTTTCTACAAATAAATGGGCGAGGCCTGTTTATTTTTCAACTACGGTTCCCTCCACTCAATATAAGGGACTTGAGAAGTATTTTATCGAGGAAGGTCTTGCTTACAGAGTTGCTCCTGTAAAGACAGATAAACCTGAACAGGGTGAATTCGGAATGATCGATTCCAATGTGATGTACGACAATATGATGAACAAGTTCAAATGGGGGAATGCAGGTGATCCTTCTGTATATCTCGATGAAAATAACAAACGTATGTTTTGTAACTTCAGGAGAATCTTCGGATCCCTTGGTAAAGAGTTGCTTCTGAAGGGAGATACAATAAAAGCTGTTGAGGTAGCTCACCGGGGACTCGAAATTGTTCCAGCCCAAAAATTGCCATACGACTTTTTCGCTATCAGCCTTGCAGAAGTCCTTATCAGAGCAGGAAAAACAGATGAGGGGGAAAAGTTAATCAACGATATTATAAACTATGCAAAAGAATATCTTGATTATGCAATCAGTTTAAGACCTGAAGAAAGATATGGTCTTGAATACCCTAACGGGATTAACATGCAGGGTTTGCTTGATATTTATAATATGACGGTGAAGTTGAAATTGGATTCCATCACTTCAACTATCGAACCGTTGATAAATAATTACTACGGTAAGCTTTATTCGGCTAAATAAATTCTTATGCGGCTTTTCCGGCCCGTCTTTTTTGCAGGGTGGCTTTATCCGGAAGCAATTTTCAGGGTAAGAACCACTTCAAAAGTACTTTATCTGACTTTTGATGATGGTCCTGATCCGGTCTCTACCCCACAATTGCTTGATATTCTTAAAATGCATAATATCAAAGCATTGTTTTTTTGCGACGGCAGAGCCGCTGAAAAATTTCCTTATCTTATTACTCAGATGAGAAAAGAAGGTCATCTGATCGGCAATCATGGCTACAGTCATTTTGATGGATGGCATACTGATCCCGATAAATATATTAGTGATGTAATCAGAGCCTCTGAATTTACATCTGATAAGATATTCCGACCTCCATATGGCAGTCTTTCAAATAAACAAAAGAGACTGCTGAAGTCCTATAAAATAATATTCTGGGATATAATGGCATATGATTTTGATGCCTCATTTGGGAGTTCAAAATCACTGGGTGTACTTAAAAAAAGAAAAAGACCGGGATCAATCATTGTTTTGCATGATAAAGCATCTTCCTGTGCCAATGTAATTATAGGTGAATTTATAACCTCTGCAATCAGTTCAGGTTATAGATTTGAATTATTAGATGTAATATTTTAAACCAGGAAAGTTGCCGCTTCCGCAAACACTCTTTCAAACCAGTAATCGACTTTTTTTGAAACCGGAAAATCTAGAACAGGAAAAGGATTTTCATGAGTATATTCATATGGGAAGTCCCATATGTCAACGATGTTTCTTTTGTTAAAGTTGCCGAGAGTTGAAATTACTCCTTTACAAGGTATTACAGCATCTTTCAATAACGTTACCGTATGAATCTGATCCCATAGTTTTTTTAAAATATTCTCCCTGAATGTTTTAAGTCTTCCAAGATCGATCATTGATCTGAATGCCAATCCGATCTGACTCGAACGCAAAAAGTCTACCAAGGGACTTTTCCCGGTGATAGTTTTTTCAAAATCATCAAGGTAATATTTATATACCCTGTCGAATGCAAGACTATCCATGATTAATTTAGAAGAACCCTGCATATTGCTGAAGACTGATCCTCCGCAGAAAATAAAAAGTTTGGAACCCGAAAGCAGATTCTCAGGATTTCCCATTAAAATAATTTCTGCAAGAAAAGCACCGATTGAATATGCAAAAATATTAATATTACTGGTCCGGGGGATAATCTCATGCTCCCCATCTCTGATACCTGAAAGAAGTTTTACTATATCAGCTGTTGTTTGATAACCAGACTTGAAAAATCGCATAGGATCTTCAGTTAGACGATTGCTGATAGCAATATTGGCAAAACTCGACATATTTATTTCACCGAGTGTAGAATTCCTGTCTTTCATGAAATTTATCATCGCCCGTGGATCTTTCCATAATAATGGTGACCTGTTTATATGAAATGAGATTGGGAAAAGAATGACAAAACTGTCGGTATACTGTGCCAGGTAATATGCCCAGACCAGGTATTTTATCCAACTTCTCTCATTAAGACCATGAAGTAACAGAATTACTTTGTTGCTTTTGACATTCCCGGGAGTAAAAACGGGATATGAAAAGGTACGGTTTTCGAGAATCAGTGTATCGTTGATATTGGAAAAATCATTTATTGGAACATCCGACTTGAATCCTATATTATGAATTTCAATATCTGAATCCGGAATAGCAATCTTTTTATTTTCATTCGTGAAGATTGTTTTAAGCTCATTAAATGTTTTTGTATACTCCATCGGTTACCTATCAATAGAATTATATACAAAGGAAGTTGAGGCATTCAAGGCATACAAATTTATGTGTCAGTTTAAGGCTCGAAGGGATTAAAATTTAAAATGAGGGATATAATTCAATTATTTGTGACCGAATTCTTGTCACAATTAAACGTCAGAGTTCATTTTAGATGAATTTAAAGTAAGAAAATACTTAATTTTGCTACAGCTAAAAGAGTTTCAATGATCGACTTCCAAAAACCGATACCTCCATATCTGAATGAAAAGCAAAATATTGTACGCCTCGTACTTTTTACCTCGCTTTTTGCATTGGTTTTTATTAATGCCTACTCTCCTTTTGGTGCAGACAGATGGTATAATCTGACAAGACTGGAGTTTTTCACATATTCAAGTCTCACAATTCTTATTGGAGTGTTAGTAGTTGTTATAAGCCGGATTATTATGTATCATGTAAGTAAAAGACATAGTATTATTATATGGCAATATCTGATTTGGATTTTTGCCGAAATACTTTTTATGGCGCTCGCCTATGCCATGTTCGAAAAACTTTTCCTGAAAGACACCCGGTTTTTTGCAGATCTCGTGAGGAATTCCTCACGAAATACTGCTCTTGTTCTTCTATTGCCATACTCAATTCTATGGCTTTATTTTTCATGGCAGGATAAAAAGGAACAAATCGAACGTCTGGCCGATTTTCAACCTTTATCGGATAACATAAGAAACATGATCCCTTTTTATGACGATAAAGGGATACTGAAGTTTTCAATTAAAAAAGAGAATCTTCTTTATCTCGAATCAGCTGAAAATTATGTGAACATATGCTATCTTAATAAAGGCAAAGTATCAAAATACCTGCTCCGGGATACTCTCAAAAAAATAGAAGAGACCTTTTCAGGGACTGAAATAATCAGATGCCACAGATCGTATATGGTTAATTTTGAAAAAGTCAGAGTTGTCAGAAAGGATAAAGACGGCTTGAAACTTGAATTTGATAATCCTTCAGTAACAGATATTCCTGTCTCAAGAACTTATGTTAACTCTGTAATGCAGACATTCTCCAAATACTGTCAGACAATCGATGGGAACTAACGGTTTTCATATTTATCGATTTTGTTTATCAGAATGAAATGTTACTTTTGAAATGATAAAATATTTCCTGAAAAATGAATATCCTCATTCTGGGATCTGGCGGCAGGGAACATGCTCTTGCTTGGAAGCTTGCTCAAAGTAAAAAAGTAAGTAAAATTTTCGTTGGTCCGGGAAACGCCGGGACTCTGAAGGTAGGAACAAACCTGAAACTGGATCCTGAAAATTTCCCCGAGGTAAAGACAGCAGTATTAGAAAATAAGATTGATCTTGTAATAGTTGGTCCTGAGGTTCCCCTTGCAATGGGAATAGTTGATTTTTTTCGGAATGACAAATCACTAAAAGACATACCTTTAATTGGTCCGGATAAATCCGCTTCCCGGCTGGAAGCGAGCAAAGATTTTGCAAAGGCTTTTCTTACAAGGCATAAAATTCCAACAGCATCTTACAAAAGTTTCGACAAAACAACACAAAAAAAGGTATTATCTTTTCTACGAACACTTAGTCCTCCATTTGTAATTAAAGCAGATGGTCTTGCCGCCGGAAAAGGAGTTGTGATAATTGATGATATTTATGAAGCTGAAAATGAGGTTGCAGCGATGTTGAACGGGAAGTTCGGTACTGCAGGACAAAAAGTTGTTATTGAACAGTTTCTAAAAGGAATAGAACTATCAGTATTTATTATTACTGATGGTATTACATATAAATTATTACCAGAGGCCAAGGATTACAAGAGAATAGGAGCCGGAGATACCGGTCTGAATACCGGGGGAATGGGCGCTGTTTCACCTGTACCTTTTGCAGACCATTTCTTTATGGATAAAGTGAAGGAAAAGATAATCGACCCGACTATCAAGGGACTATCTAAAGATGGGATTGATTATAAGGGATTTATTTTCTTCGGGCTGATAAATGTTGAGGGGGATCCATATGTAATTGAATATAATACACGGCTGGGAGATCCCGAATCTGAAGTTATAATTCCAAGAATAAAGTCGGATTTCTTCGAGTTGATTGAAGGAGTGGCTAAGGGAGATCTTGCTGAAAGAAAAATAGAGATTGATGAACGTTTTGTAACTACGATAATGCTGGTCTCGGGAGGTTATCCGGGTAGTTATGAAAAGGGTAAAATTATACATGGTCTGGATCTTACAAATGGAAGCGTAATATTTCATGCCGGAACTAAGAATGAAGCAGATAAAATCGTTACCTCTGGTGGACGTGTTCTTGCTGTAAGCTCATGGGGAGCCAAAATGAAGGAGGCACTTAATACTTCTTATTTAAATGCTGATTTGTTAAAATTCGAAGGAAGATATTACAGAAACGATATTGGATTTGATTTATAGGATAAATGCTTATAAGACAATTTAAAGGGACTGGTCCGGGCACAATATTTCTGATAAGTGTTACTCTTTTAGCAGTATGGGTCAGTGCATTTATCAGACTTAAAAGTCACTTTTCCCTGTACTTTGACCTGGATCCGATGCCTCTCTATGGTATTCTTACGGATATAATCGCGACTAATCCTTTACCAGGAATAATTTTCTCTTTATTGTTGGTTTCAGTGATGGCTTTTCTCATAGTAAATCTGAATACCAATATCTTTTTTATAAATGAAAGAACTTTTCTCCCTGCTTTATTTTACATTCTAATAAGCGGACTTTTTCCACAATATCAGCTGTTGAACCCTGCTATATTTTCTGCAATGTTTTTAATGCTGGCAATCAGACGGATAGTGGATGCCTATCAGGTTCCGGGAACAGCTTATAGCTTTTTTGATGCTGGAATACTTATTGGCACAGGGAGTCTTTTTTATGCTAATCTTATCTGGTTCGGATTACTGGTCATTATTGGAATTTTATTACTCAGAACAACGATTATTAAAGAAGTTATCATTTCCGTTATCGGGTTAGTGACTCCGTTTATTCTGACTTTTGGAATATATTATGTATCAGGGAAAGATTTAAAGGATTTATCGTCACTACTGAAATACAATCTACTTGGAAAACAGGCCGGTTTTTCTTTTACCCATTTAACAACAATTGCTCTTATCCTTGCCGGTTTATGCACACTGGTGAGCATTATTTATCTGTTCAGGCTGGTGAATACAAAAAAGATTAAATCACGCAAAACATTTTCCTTACTTCTCTGGTTATTTGTGATTGCTGCTGTAGTTTATACAGTTGTCCCTTCGGTTTCAGTTGAAATAATATGGATAGCAGGTATCCCCGTCAGCTATTTCTGGACGCACTATTTCGTATTTAGTAAAAAGAAACTTGTACCGGAAATCTTCCTTTCTCTGTTCCTTATACTTATTCTGTTTATACAGATCTGGAACCTGAAATGATTTAATTATTTTATCATTGAGACTACACCAACACCCGATCCCTGTTGCCCGTTTGTGAAATCATAACTAATCTGATAGATTCCGCTTTTCTGACATTCAAAATCAATGAAAGGATAGATCTTGCCGGTTTTTTTATCGAATGATGAAAGGATTAGTTTATTTCCTTCATCTTTAATTGCCAGTATAAGCTGACCCTTGGAATTCTCTGCATTACACATTGTAAACCGGTATTTGGTATTTTTCCAGAGAGACATATTTGCTTTGTATCTTAATTCACTCTGTGGAGCAGTTTTTCCAAGTTGAATCCGGAAATCCTTCAGGTATCTTGCATTGGTCCCGGCGTTTGTGGCACAGTTACTTATGAGAGGATCTGTAACTTGTCCGTAAGACAGTAACCCGAGAGTAAATAAAAATGTGAGTATTATAATACTTTTTTTCATACTAATTATTTAAAATTAGCCTGTTTCTGATATTCTTGGTAATTTCAATAACGCCACTTAGTTGTTCTTTAGACATTGTAACAACACTTGTTTCCGTCTGTTTAATTGTTAGTCCTCCATCTTTTTCCACACTTACAGGTTCTCCCTGGGTATAGGTTATTCTTATATCATGATACTTTTCTTTAATATCCTGCATATCCTTACAAAGATTTGTAAATTGAGGATCGCGGTTACAATATGGACTGATAAGAAGGAGAAGATCGTTAAGGATTATTTTCTGTTCCCCAATTCTGTCGCTAAGTTTTTTATCATTATACTGGTTTACGACCTGTGTTGCAAGATACTGTCCTTCAATCCAAACGCCGACTATCATCAGAGCTGAAAGCTGGCCACGGTCATTGCTCCTTAAATAACTATCTATCTTGTTATAAGAATCAATCGAAATGAAAAGCAGAGAGTCAAGGTTTGATCTGTTTTTCGATAATCTTTTTATTGATTCGAAATCAAAAAACTGCCCTACTTTAATATCCTCGGCAATCTTCCTGATTGATGAGAGAACATCAAGGGAAGAACCTGTTTTTTCGTACATATTCAGATATCCGAGGTCAGCTCCCAAAATTCCAAGTTTAAGAGCTTTGTCAAAGTTGGTGCTTTGTCTATTGGCATCAATTGATTCAGCAAGGTAATTTTGTGAGAAGGGAACCTGAAGTGTCTGAAGCAGATTTGCAATCTCAACCGGTGATGAGATGTTCTTTGAGATATCAGCAATTGCTTCAGGGCTTAATTTTTCAGCTTCAGATACCGGAACTGAATCAGATTGCGGAAAAACAAATTCAGCAGTTTTGCTTTTTGAGTTTCTGCATGAGAAACCAATAAACACAATGATTAGCAATAAAAATACTCTTCCTTTCATTTAGGATGATGCATAAATTAATACAAAAATACAAAAAAACAGATTAACAATGTATTAAATGTTTATTTTCGAAATTTTAAATTTTCAAAAAATCGTACCGCCCTTCCGAGCAATTCAAAATAAAGAGTGAAATAAAGAAATAAAGAGCCTAAAAGAACCAGGGAAACATTAAAAACAAAAGTGTCGGTTTTTAGTCCGAAAATATATTTCGCCGGTGCATAAAAATGTGTTCTGAAATTAAGGAAACCGCTCTTGTACGAGTCAAGATAAATCGGATCAGTATTCTGTACAAGAGAGTTATTATACAAAAGAATTTTTTTCCGTTCGTAAGGCTTTGTAACAATTTCAAGAAGTTTATAATTATAATAATCGTCCTCCAGTTTCTTGAGTAATAAATCATTCATGTTGTAAAAAATATCCCTCTTGTCGCTTGCTGTATTTGAAATTTTACTGAATAACCTATCCATTCTGTTGAAGTATGATGAAAGAGAATCCGCAATTCCGGGATTGAATTCATATGGTGTCAGATCAGAAATATATGTGAATAGAGGAACATGATAGACTGCAGCCATCTTTTCCAGTTCATTTTTAAGAAGCAGAAGTTTGCTGAACGTACGCGTTGATTTCTTAACAACAGGGATTTCACTTTTTACTATATTTTTTGGATTACTCCTGTATTCGAAGAGAGTAGTCTCGAGAGCATCACGTAATGCTTTAATTCTGTGAACCTTATTAAAGTCAGCTTCACTGATCTTTTTTTGAAGCTGATAATATGTCTCCCCATCCTTTGTAAATTGAGTTTTACTATATTTATTATCCTTAAACTGGGTAACAATGAGAGCTTCATAAGTCCAACGAGTGGGCATCATTTCGGCAATAATGGGCACTTTATCAACATTGCCTATTTTTCTGTTTAATTTGTCAAAAGAGAACATTGCTCCGCTGAGCACCATCATCGGTATTATCAAAAGGGGAATAACAATGTAAATGGTGATAGCTGAATTAAATGAAGCTGATATATTCAACCCGATCATATTGGCACAAAAAGCTGTGGCAAACAACGCGAGCCAGTAATGGAAATACATGCCTTTTATTCCAAGGATCGGGTTTGCAATCAAAACAAAAAGAAGTGTCTGTATGGTAGAAATCATAATCAGAATTGCAACTTTGGAAAGGAGATAACTGTTGCGGCTTAAATTAAGAAAACGCTCTCTTTTAAGAATTTTTCTGTCACGGAAAATCTCTTCAGCACTTATCGTCAATCCGGTGAACAGTGCGACGATCAGGCTCATGAAAATGTAAATCGGGATATTCTCATTTTCCGAAAAGATGTAAATTTTGGAATCAGGATCGGGTATGTACCTGATAATAAAGGAAAGAACAAATCCCAGGATGGGAGCCTCGAGAATAGTGAGCAGGACATATTGAGTGTTAGAAATTTTACTCTTCAAATCTCTGGAAAAATAAATCTGGAATTGTTTCCATAGACCTGGTCTCTGGAGATTCTTGTGAGGGGGCTCCTTTATTTCAGGTACTTGTTTAAAAGGATGTTTGGAACTATAGGTATTTGCCCATTCCTTTGGTCTGACTTTCCGTTTTTCAGTGTATTTTCCAAACTCGTCAACAACCTGGGTTTCAATGATATTAAAAATTGTTTCTGGATTTACATTCCCGCAAGATGGACACTCTCCCTGGTTTGAGTTTATCTGCGAATCGAGAGTCTTAAAGTATATCACAGAATCGACCGGATTACCAAAATATGCCATATACCCACCTTGATCGAGGAGGATAACCTTATCAAACATTTTGAATATCTCAGAAGATGGCTGATGAATTACTGTAAACACCAGTTTCCCTTTCAGTGTCAGGTCGCGGAGAAGGTCCATCAGGTTTTCGGAATCTCTGGAAGAAAGGCCCGAAGTTGGCTCATCAAGAAACAGAACTAAAGGTTCCCTTATAAGTTCCAACGCAATATTCAGCCTTTTTCTCTGTCCGCCGCTTATCACTTTATTTAAGGGTGATCCAACTTTTAATCCTCTCTTTTCCAGCAACCCCAGATTTGAAAGGGTATGATCTACAAGTGCAGTTATCTCCTCCTTTGTTTTATCTTTAAAGCATTGACAGGCAGCAAAATACAGATTATCAAATACAGTCAGATCTTCAATAAGCAGGTCATCCTGAGGGACATATCCAAAAACACCTTCAAGTTTTATATTATCCCTGACCACATCTAAACCGTTAACTCTGACACTGCCTGAGGAAGGCTTCAGACTACCACTCATCAGGTTCATTAATGTTGTTTTTCCAGAACCGCTTGCTCCCATAATTCCAATTAGCTTTCCTTCCTCAATTGAAAAGCTGACATTATCAACGGCAGCATGGCCCTCCCCGAAATGATAAGAGAGATTTTCGACGGTGAATGAAATTTTATGGATAATTATATCGGAAAGAAAACTGGAACTGATGTCGCTGTAGTAGATTGAATGTCCTTGTTGTGATTTTATTGAACCTCCCTTGGCAAAAGTGTAAACCTGGCCTGATCTTATCGGCAGACCATTAAGATATAACTGGTCCTTTGAAATATACCTGACAAAATAAAGGTCAACGCTCGCAACTCTTAAAATGAATATTCTCGTGTCCTGATAACCGGTCTTCATTCTTCTGCACAATTCACACTCTTCATTTCCGGGCATGAGAACAAGAATCGCAGGATTCCTGAGATCTTCCGGATTGTCGTTTTTCACAAATTGTTCAGTTGCGGCAAATTCTCCGGAAGAAATTTTGAAAACCTCTGCGACAGTATTTATAATGTTCATTCTCTGAGGAGTGAACTGCCGGTCGGTATTAACAAGTTCATAAAGCCGCATCAGAACAACTACTTTCTGTTCCTGGTTTAGTGTGCGGTTGATCTTTTTACAAATTCCGAGAATCTTGACTGAGTCTTTTACAGATGGTGTGGAGAGTTCTTTTACAATGGATCTTTGCAGAACCGGGCCGGCATGCTCATCAAATAGAGCAAGATATTCATCTACGGTTTCTTTGGTAAGCTGTTTGTTCAGAAAACCGGAGACATACTCACGCTCGTTCAATAGTATTCCTCCGTCCTGTTTTACAATCAGGGCAAATAGCTCCATTAACGCCTTTAAAATCTCTTCACTCATAAATTGGCTGCGACGATCAGCGTTCCGAAAAACCGAAGTTAGAAAAAAACTGATTCTTTTCAGTAAATGGCTTGATATATTTTTAACCTATTTAACCCTGAATAAACAAATCATCAGAAATATGTATGATTAATAACTGAGTATTCATCAGATTATTGCCATTACCCATGCATCGTATACTTCATATAATGAATCAGCCTTCAATTTTTTTTTGGTTTTATTATGGTTCTTTTCATTATTTTTAATAATTATTTCGTCCTATAAAAAATATAATTATGAAACCAGGGAAATTCGCTTTTTTGACTTTATTGATAACAATAGTATTATCAATAAATAATAGGGTCGATGGACAGTCAGCAGGCAGGGAAGTACTGAATTTTAACTTCGGCTGGAAGTTTTACAAAGGAGATATCTCCAATGGTCAGGATCCCAATCTGGATGATAGAAATTGGCGAGCGCTTAATCTACCTCACGACTGGAGTATTGAAGGAACTTTCAGCAAAGATTATGCAAGCTCTACAGCATACCTTCCGGCCGGTATCGGGTGGTATCGTAAATCTTTTAAGCTCCCTGCAACTGAGAAGAACCGAAAAGTATTTATCAATTTTGATGGGATTTATAATAACAGTGAAGTATGGATTAACGGAACCTGGTTGGGTAAACGACCCGGAAAAGGAAACCTGATCGCAGTCAAAGTTGACCACACCAAATACGGTGACTCACGCTGGTACACGGGTTCGGGTATTTATCGTGATGTAAAACTAATTTTTGAATCACCCCTTCACATAGCGCAATGGGGAGTTTTTGCTTCGGCAAAGGACGTATCTGTTAATAAGGCAACCCTCGATATTGAGGTCAGTATTATTAATGAATCGGGGAAAGTATCTGATGTAACAATATCTAATTATCTGTTATTCAAAACTGATACTGTGAAAAAAATATCACAAAAAATATCAATGTCTGATTCTTCTATCAAAATCATTACTCAAAAAATGGAGATTTACAGTCCAAAACTGTGGGATATAAATAATCCTGATCTTTATTCGCTGATAACGGTGGTGAAGGGTGCGGATATGCTTGACACCCAGAGTACTCCTGTTGGTTTCCGTAACATCAGGTTTGATGCCGATAAGGGATTTTTTCTTAATGGTAAGAATCTTAAACTGAAAGGAATATGCATGCACCATGACGCAGGAACACTTGGTTCTGCAGTTCCCCGTCAGGTCGTCGAACGAAGGTTAGACATTCTGAAAGAGGCTGGGTGTAATGCAATACGAACCAGTCATAATCCCTTTTCTTCTGATTTTCTTGAGTTATGTGATGAAAAGGGCTTCCTTGTTATCGGTGAAGCATTCGATGAATGGGAACTCCCCAAAAGAAAATGGATTGAAGGATGGAATGTTGGAGTTCCAGGAAAAGATGGATACTCGGTAAATTTTAAGGAATGGGCCGGACGCGATCTGAGAGACATGATCCTAAGAGACCGGAATCACCCTTCAATAATAATGTGGAGTATCGGGAATGAAATTGATTATCCGAATGATCCCTATACACACAAGATTCTGAATTCTGAGGCAAATCCCCAGACATGGGCAAAGTACGATGAAAAGTTACCTGATGCAAACCGGCTGGGAGTGGTTGCAAGGGAGTTGGTTTCCATTGTGAAGCAGTTAGATACAACACGACCGGTTACTGCTGGTTTGGCCTCAGTTTTAATGTCAAATGAATCGGGTTATGCCGACGCCCTCGATGTAACAGGATATAATTATCAGGAATCACGCTATGCTGCAGATCATCAGAAATATCCTAAGCGTATCATTTATGGAAGTGAAAACGGTATGAGCCTTGAGGCCTGGAAATCTGTTGCTGACAACGATTATGTTATAGGACAATTCTTATGGACCGGGTACGAATACATGGGCGAAGCAGGACAATTTCCCAGCCGGCACAGTACCTCCGGCATAATTGATCTTGCCGGAAATATAGAAAACCCTCCTACTCCGCCGGTTGGCGGATTCGGAGGGCGAAGGTGGAGATTGGGAGAATCGAACTCCCGACCTTGTGACTGCCAGTCACACGCTCTAGCCAACTGAGCTAAACCCCCGATGAGTTGTCAAATGTAAGAAAAAATTGAAAATATAAAAATAGAGTTGAAGGGTTGAAAGGTTGAAAAGGTTGAGAAGAGTTAATCAAACCTCACGTTTTTCAGCCTCCGAAGCTTTCTTTGACCGACGAAGCTTTAGCGAAGTCGGTAGCGAAGGAGGCTTACGCCTGAATAATTATGAAATCCTTAACATTTATAGTTTTGGCAAAAACACACTATTTTGTATTTTTGCCGGACAATTTATCAAAAGGATCTTATCAGCAGAAAATATAAGACGGAAAAATGTACGATAATCTCAGAAAATGGCTCGATATTGATGATCTGCTTTTTCAAAAGCGGAACCGGGATTATGGTGCTTATCAGCTCCGGAAGAGATATAATTCCGCGGTTGTTACTGGTATTATTCTGGCGTCTCTTATTGTATGTTTAATCGTAATTCTTCCATTTGTGCTTACTCCTCGTTCCGATAATGTTCTTAATGGGTATGGCAGGTATGTTCAGGTTACAATGGAAAACCTTGAACCTCCTAAAGAGCAAATATTTGTTCCTCCCTCTCCTCCTCCCCGCCAGGCAGTCCATGTGGAGGAGATGGTGCAATATGTTCCGCCGGTGGTTGTTGATAGTGTGTCACCTCTCGAAAAATCACAACCTTCAACTGATGAAATTTTAAATCAGACAACGAGAGATAATACTGAAGTAAAGGGAACAGGTACGGGTGAAAATCTGTTCGGACAGGATGGAACTGAAACAGATGAACCCTTTTTCCTGGTAGAAGTAATGCCATCATTTAAAGGAGGCGGTATAGAGAAATTCCGCGATTGGGTACAGAAGCGGACTAACTATCCACAGGATGCCTACGAAAGAAAGATAAGAGGAAAAGTATATCTGACATTCATAGTTGAGAGGGATGGTTCTGTAAGTAATGTGACCGTAGTAAAAGGAGTAGATCCATTGTTAGACAGTGAAGCAGTGAAAACCATTTCCGAATCGCCCAAATGGACACCGGGACTTCAAAGGGGAGAACCTGTCAGAGTAAGATATTCAATTCCTCTGAATTTTATGTTTTGAAATTTAAATATCATAAAAAGAGATAGTTACGTATATTTAGAATTTCAATGTTTTTCTTATCTTTATCATTATATATTTTTAATTATAACTATATGAAAAGAATTGTACCCTTAATTTTTATCTTAACCTTAATCCTGTCGGCTTGTGGTTCTTCAAAGAAGCAACTTGAGAAAGGAAACTATGATGCTGCTATCCAAAAAGCTGTTAAACAACTGCGGAAAGATAAAGCCGATGTCAAACAGATCGATATTCTGGATCAGGCATACAAAGTTGCTAATGAACAGGATAATGAAAGAGTACGTATGCTGAAAATGGAGGATAAACCAAATAACTGGGACGAGATATATCAGGCTTATAAATTATTGAACGACAGACAATCGCTTGTAAGAACAGTAACTCCCCTGAATATGAACGGGACAACTGTTAATTATCCTTTTATCGATTATGTGCCGGAGATGATCAATGCAAAACAAAAAGCGGCAGATTTCTATTTTGCCCATGGTAATGAACTGATGAAGAGCGGTATAAAAGAATCCTACAGGCAGGCATTTGCAGAATTTGTCAGGGCTAAGGAGTATGTAGGCGATTATGAGGGAATTGATAATAAGATACAGGAGGCTAAACTTGATGGAATGAGCAAAGTATTTGTTTCAATTCAAAATACTTCAATCCTGAAATTTCCTAAAGAGTTCGAAGATGATCTTCTTGTCCTTGATCTGCCACGACTGAACTCGGAATGGGTTGAGTATCACACGCAGAATCTGAATGATAATACTCAATATGATTATTTTGTCAATGTGAATATCAAAAATGTTGCTGTCGGCAACGATCAGTCTGTGCAAAGGGATTCGGTTATTAAAAGGGATATTGAGGATGGTTTTTCCTATGTTCTCGATAAGAAGGGCAATGTAATGAAAGATTCGCTCGGGACTGATATCAAACAAAAAAAATACAAAACTGTCCAGTGTGCTCTTGTCGAGACCATTCAATCAAAAGCATGCCGCATAGATGGCGATGTGGAAGTGATCCAGATGAACCCGAATAAAGCACTTACAAAAGATCCTATTGGTGCCCGGTCAAATTTTGAAAACATCTCTTCCCGTGCTCTTGGCGATATTCAGGCGCTCAATGCAAAACAGCTTGAGAGAACTAAAACCTCAATTGTGCCATTTCCAACAGACATTGAAATGATTATGCGATGTTCGGAATCGCTGAAAAAGGTGATCAGAGGAGCTATTCAGAATGACCGGAGATTTATATATTAAAATTGTATAATAGTTTCAATACAATGTAATACTTCTGGAGTCTGTCAACAAAGAGATTAATTGCATTGTTTTCCCTTTGTGTTACTTTATGCCATACTTTGTGTTACTTTGTGGTTAAATGAATTAGCTTTTACCACTAAGGTACACAAAGGTTTACACGAAGGTACACAAAGGTTTTTTAGAAATCCTCAATTGAAGAATTATTGTATTTATAGCAGATGATCGAAACAAATAAACCCCTGGAAAGGGCTATTCTTATTGGAGTTTTATATCACGGGCAGGAGGAAAGTGAAGTTGAAGACTACCTGGAAGAACTCTCATTTCTGACGGAAACTGCAGGAGCAGATCCGGTTAAAAGGTTCATCCAGAAGCTTGATGTTCCAAATCCTCGTACGTTTGTTGGCTCAGGTAAAATCAAGGAGCTTGGCCTGTTTGTAAGTGAAAATAAAATCGATATTGCCATTTTTGATGATGAACTGACCCCAAGCCAGTTAAGAAACATCGAAGAAGCTCTTGGCTGCCGTATTCTCGACAGGACAAATCTGATCCTTGATATCTTTGCACACCGGGCACGCACATCTCACGCACGTACCCAGGTTGAATTGGCGCAGTATCAGTACCTTCTTCCCCGTCTGACAGGAATGTGGACACATCTCGAACGTCAAAGAGGAGGTATTGGTTTAAGAGGACCGGGTGAAACGGAAATAGAGACTGACAGGAGGGTTATCAGGGATAGAATCTCTCTGCTTAAGGAACAACTTAAAAAAATAGATACCCAGATGGTTACCCAAAGGAAAAACCGCGGAAAAATGATCAGGGTAGCTCTTGTCGGTTATACTAATGTCGGTAAATCGACTATTATGAATCTCCTGAGCAAATCTGATGTATTTGCTGAAGATAAACTCTTCGCAACTCTCGACACTACAGTTCGGAAAGTTGTTATTGGTAACCTGCCATTTCTGCTTTCGGATACTGTCGGTTTTATCCGTAAACTGCCTACTGACCTGATCGAATCGTTCAAATCGACCCTGGATGAGGTAAGAGAATCGGATTTGCTTGTACATATCATCGATATCTCTCATTCAACCTTTGAAGAGCAGATAAGGGTTGTAAATAATACTCTTAAGGATCTTGGCGTGTCTGTTAAACCATTAATATTAGTCTTTAATAAGATTGATGTGTTCTCTTATATTGTCAAAGATGAAGATGATCTTACTCCTGTTTTGAAGAATAACTATTCTTTGACTGATCTGAAAAAAACCTGGATGTCTAAGGACAAACATCATCCGACTGTATTTATTTCAGCAAAAACAAAAGAAAACATTGAAGAGCTTCGCAAGCTTCTTTATGAAGAGGTAAAGAAGTTACATGTTAAAAGGTATCCCTTCAATGAGTCTCTATATGATATGCCTCCAGCCCCCTGATTTTTCGCCGCCAATCCCCAAGGGGGCAAATACTAATATAATTTATTAGCCGCCATATATTCTGCGATCTGAACCGCATTGGTAGCAGCGCCTTTTCTGATGTTATCTGATACGATCCAGAGGTTCAGACATTTTTCTTTCGAAAAATCCCTCCTTATCCTTCCAACAAAAACCTCATCCCTGTTATGAGCGAGGATTGGCATCGGATATTTGTTTTCTGCAGGATTATCATAAACCACAACTCCAGGGAACTGATTTAATAAACGTACTACATCATCGATATTGAAGTCTTTTTCAAACTCAACATTTACAGCTTCTGAATGTCCTCCGATAACCGGGATCCTTACCACTGTCGCTGTTACCTGGATAGTATTGTCTTCAAGTATTTTTCGGGTTTCGTCGAGTAACTTCTGCTCCTCACTGGTGTAGCCATCGGATTGAAAAGTTCCGCCATGCGGGAAGCAGTTTTTATCAATTTGATATGCATATGCCATCTCACCCTTTATTCCCGATCTTTCATTCTCCATCTGGGTAACAGCTTTAACACCGGTACCGGTTACTGATTGATATGTTGAAACTACCAGACGCTTGATCCTGTACTTTGTGTGCAGCGGAGCCAGGGCCATAACCATCTGTATTGTTGAACAGTTAGGATTGGCAATTATTCTGTCTCCCTTCTTTATAACATGACTGTTGATCTCGGGAACAATGAGCGGAACATTTTTATCCATACGCCAGTAAGAGGAGTTGTCAATTACAACAGTCCCGTTTTTGGCAAAAACCGGAGCCCACTCTTTTGATGTTGAAGCTCCGGCAGAGAAAATAGCAAATTCGGGTTTTGCTTCAACTGCTTCCATAACACTAACTACCTTAACAGCCTTTCCCTTAAAAATGACATCTTTACCAACCGAACGCTCTGAGGCAGCAGGAAATAGTTGTGATACAGGAAAATTTCTCTCCTCAAGTACTTTCATCATTGTCCGGCCGACCATTCCGGTGGCTCCTACAACAGCTGTTTTCATAGTTTTTGTTTGGAATAAATTAAGTTATTGTTTAAATTTACTGTGACGTTAAAACTGTCAAAATTAACTTTTTTTTTTAATTCGTCCCGCTGCATGAAAAAAGTTATTTTGCTGGCTTTATTAATGCCTCATATGGTATTTGGCCAGATTGTCGAAAACTTCGAGGGTGGTGCTATTGTCAATTGGATACAAAGTACTGAAGGGCATTGGAAAGCCGATACAACAGCAAGCCTTTCCGGAAGATTTTCATTGCATCATATATTTGACAATCCTGATGCCGGAATTGACCGGATTGGAATACCACTCAAAAACCTTCATCCATCCCAGGGCTTGACTAGATGGTCATTTCTTGTCAGACATGGCTATGATCCTTCATCATTAAATAACTGGTCGGTATTCCTCATGTCTGACAGCGGTCCGTCAGGGATATCAGCTGATGGAGGAACAAATGGATATGCTATCGGAGTAAATTTTATCGGATCAGACGATACTCTTCGTCTCTGGAAAGTTAAAGGTAATCTCATAACATCTATATTAAATTGCCGGATAAACTGGCAGACAAATATCGGAATAAATGATGCTGTGAGAATTGTAGTCGAAAGATCACCATCTGGAGGTTGGACCGTTACAGTCAGCAGATTGAATGGGAATATAATCGGAACAGCTTTTTGTACTGATCCCGAATTATTCAGCATGGGCTGGTTTGGAGTATATTACAGGTACTCATCCACACGTGACAGACTTCTCTGGCTCGATGATATAAGTATTGAAGGGATTTTTTATGAAGATAATGAAGTTCCTGTTATTAATGGTTGCGTAATATCAGGAAAGAATTCAGTAGAAATCACATTAAGTGAGGAACCTTTAAACGGAATAATGGTGCCTGAGAATTTTTCATTAAATGGAGAAAACAAATCAATATCTGTTGTTAAGAAAAATATTCTGACATATAAAGTTGAATTTGCTAAGGTGTTCAACAATAAAACATTAAACAATCTGACTATAAATAAGTTATGTGATAATTCGGCAAACTGTTCCCTGACTGTTCAAATAGGATTTACTCCTGTTTGGGCTGAGACAGGAGATGTTGTGATAACAGAAATTATGGCCGATCCGTTACCAGAGGTCTCGTTACCCGGGAAAGAATATATTGAAATAGAAAACAGAACTGAATATCCGTTAAACCTTAAAAACTGGAAACTCTCAACTGAAGACCAGTATGCACTTTTCCCCGAAACGATAATCGGGCCTTCCTGTGTAAAAATAATCTGTGCAACACAGGATACTTTGCTTTTTACAAAATTTGGAAATGTAACAGGAGTTAAGCAATTTCCTTCTCTTACAGATGGCGGAAGGCTCATCTATCTGGCAGACAGCACCGGCAATCTGATTCATGGTGTGGAATATACTTCAGACTGGTACGGAAATGAATTAAAATCAAAAGGAGGGTGGTCACTTGAAATGATAGATACCGGATACCCGTTTTACGACGAAGGCAATTGGAGAGCTTCAGAATCGAAGAAAGGAGGAACTCCAGGGTCATGCAATTCAGTGTCGGGTAGTAATTCCGATAATTCATTTTATGGAATTCGGAATGTATTTCCTGATGATAGCAGTACAATCCATATCAGGTTTTCAGAGCCGGTTTTTACTCTTACCAGGGAAATATCAAGCATAAAAATCGAAGGGAATGGTATTACCGATCTTTATCCGACAGATCCTTTGTTCCGCGAGTTCATAGTTAAATTATCGGAACCTCTTCACAGGTCAGAGGTTCATCAGCTGGATATTTCCGATGGTATTTCGGATTTCGCCGGAAACCGTATTCAGAAATGGAATTTTAATTTTGGCCTGAGTGAACCTGCAGAAAAAGGTGATATTCTGTTTAACGAGCTTCTCTTCAATCCGTTACCTGGGGATCAGGATTATATAGAATTGTTTAACTGCTCAGAGAAAGTTGTTGACGCATCACGCCTGCAGCTCGTTTCAGTCAATGATGCTACCGGTGATACATCAGAAGTAGTAGCCGTTTCAGACGAAAAGAGGTGTATTTTACCAGGGAAGTATTATGCTTTTACAACTGATATAAAAAGAATTTCAGAAAGATATTTTTCTACAGATCCTGATCATCTTTTTGAGAGCGGATCACTTCCTTCGATGCCAGATGATAAAGGGCACCTGATCCTGTATAACAGAGAACTGGACAGGATCGATGAGGTACTTTACAATGAGAAAATGCATTATTCGCTACTGTCAACAAATGAGGGTGTCGCCCTGGAAAAGACTATACCAAAAAATAAATCTGAAGAAGCAGCCAGCTGGCATTCTGCATCGGAGAGTTCGGGATGGGGTACTCCGGGCGCACCTAATTCGGTATTTATCGAAATGCCAGGTACCTCCGACAAAGTAGTTTTTTCATCATCGAAAATAACCCCTGACAATGATGGAAATGAAGATTTCCTGAAAATCATGTTGAACCTTACAGGGAATGGAAATGTGGTTTCTGTGACGGTTTTTGATGAATCAGGCAACTATGTCAGGAAGATTGCAACAAACCTGTTTGCAGGGGCAGAAGCGTCGGTAATATGGGATGGAACAACTGATGATGGTTCGCTCGTCAAAACCGGGATCTATATAATACTTATAACTCTTTATGACGATACCGGCAAAACTGCCAGATGGAAGAAAGTTTGTACAGTAATTAGGAAGTAGAGTCTAAGGTTAAGGCTAAGGTTAAGAGCCTCTCAACCTCAACTTCAGTCTCAACCTCAGCCTAAACCTTAACCTTTAAAAAATGATATACAAGAGTTTTACAGAAATGCCAGTTTGGCAGAAAGCACATAAACTTGCAATTGAAGTATTTACCCTGTCAGTCAATCTACCTAGGTCAGAAGATTATGGATTGACTTCACAGATTCGTAAATCATCGAATGGTGTTGCTGCATGTATAGCTGAAGGATTTGGGAGAAGCACTAAAAGAGATAAATCAAATTTTTATGTAATTGCAAGAGGTTCGAGTTATGAAACACAGAATCATCTCTTATATGGAAATAAAGTAGGATACTTTGAATCTCAAATTACACAACACCTTTACCAGGAGTACAATGACCTAATTTTTGAATTGAATAAATTAATTAAGTCACTTTCTTAATCTCAACCTTAACCTCAACCTCAGCCTCAGCCTCAGCCTCAGCCTCTTTGTGGTAAAAAGACTTTATTATAAAGACGAAATCATCTCCGTCATGATAGTGGTCATCCGGGCTTCGGTTTTGGCTGCCTCGTTCTGAACAGATTGATGTGTAGTATATTCAATTTTTCCTTCAACTCCCAGATCAGTAATTACACTCACCGCAAAACAAGGCAGATTCATATGGCGGGCAATGATAACCTCAGGAGTGGTTGACATTCCTACTGCATCTGCACCGATGATCCTGAAATATTTGTATTCTGCGGGCGTTTCAAAAGTAGGACCACTTGTAGAGAGATAAACACCTTTATGAATTCTGATATTCTGTTCCTCAGCAATAAGTAATGCCTTATTAATAAGATATTTATCATAGGTCTCCCCCATATCGGGAAACCTGACACCTATCCGGTCATCGTTGGGACCGATTAACGGATTTGGTAAAAGATTGATATGATCTGTAATTACCATTATGTCGCCTATCTGAAAAGAAGGATTTACTCCCCCTGCTGCATTTGAGAGAAAGAGGCACTTAATTCCCAGGTATTTTAATACCCTCACCGGTAATGCAACCTGCTCGGCACCATAACCTTCATAATAATGGAACCTGCCTTTCATTGCGACAATTTTCTTCCTGCCGAATTCCCCGTATATGAGTTTGCCAGCATGACCTTCAACAGTTGAGATAGGAAAATTCGGGATATCTTTATAATCTATTTCAATTCGTTTATCAATTTTAGAAGTAAGTTCCCCCAGCCCGGTTCCAAGTATTATACCGGCATCGGGGTTAATTATCCCTTTTGCTTTCAGAAACTCTGTTGTTTCGATGATTTTTTCTAACATAGTCAATTATCAGATTATCAAACTCTTCTTTGTCATCATTCAAAAAATGTATTCCGATAGGAATATAAAACAATGCCGATCTGATTGGTTCTGCAATATTAATAAATTCCCGCAATCTCACTGCATCTTTTTCTGTAGTGAACAGATACCTTTTTTCTGACTTAAGTTTATTAAAGGCAGTTGAAATACTGAGTATATCTTTTTCTTTAAAATTATAGTGATCCGGAAAGACAAGATGAATAATTTCATTGTAACTCTGCTGGAGGTAATCTTTGAGAGGTTGAGGATTGGCTATTCCTGTGATAAGAACGATACCACAACCGTTTGTTTCTGATATGTGTGATTGAGTATTTTCATGTTTATATGCTTCAAAAACAGCCACCGGCGGGTCATATTTAAATGAAGTAAAATAGAGATTCTGATATGGTGACTTGTCAACTTCTTTTACTATCAGCCTTCTCTGGATAGGGGATATGTTTTCCGGAGATTTGGTGATCAGTATTATGTCGGCTCTTCTCATATTTACTTTGTTTTCTCTCAGATTGCCATACGGCAGCATATGATCTCTCACAAAAAGTCTGTCAAAATCAGAAAGAAGTATCGAGTATCCGGGTGTAATTCTTCTATGCTGGAAAGCGTCGTCCAGAATTATCACTTCGGTTTCCGGATACTCTTGCAGAATCCTGTCTACTCCGTGAACGCGGTTTCTGTCAACTGTGACAATGACCTCAGGGAACTTACGGAAAATCTGCATAGACTCGTCACCAATATCCCTTACCAGAGATGATGATGAGGCAATCCTGAAGTCACGGGTTTTTCTTTTGTAACCCCTGCTGAGGATTGCTAATTTAAATGTTCCCCTGAGCAATCCGGTAAGGTATTCAGTATGCGGAGTTTTACCTGTTCCTCCTACAGTAATATTCCCGACACAGATTACAGGAAAATGGAACTCATCAGATGAGAGGATTCCGGTATCGTATAAAAAATTCCTTATATTGGTTATCAATCCATATAAAAGAGAAAGAGGATATAGGAATATGTTTTTAATATGTATCATATACAAGAAAAGTGCCTAAAGTGCCTAGAGTTTTGCCTACATATGGGCTGTCTAAAATAGTATTATTTGGTTCTTTTTCCCTTTGTGTTACTTTGTGTTTTACTTTGTGATCCTTTGTGGTTCAATGAATTAATTTTTACCACTAAGGTACACAAAGGTTATCACTAAGGTTCACAAAGGGCTTTTTATACAACCTTTAATACATTAGATATTCCAAAATCCAGCTCACTCTAAGTACTTTACATTAATGTATCTCTATAAAGTAAGGAAGTCGTGCCTGTATCCCTGACATATCTTTTATTTCCTGTACAATATTGTAATACTTAACAGATTCTCCAAGTTCTTTTTTCAGGATATTCATCCTTAACTCTCCACCAAGCTGGTTAAGTATTCTGGTATATGGGTCTTCAATTACTGGTAATTCTCTTATTGAATAGTTTTCAACGCCTGCAAGTTTTGCTGCACCATTAATCGCATCTTTCAACCCGCCGATTTCATCCACAAGTCCGATATTCTGTGCGCTGTTACCACTCCAAACCCTTCCCTGTCCGATGCTGTCAACCGACTCAGTTGTCATCTTTCTGCCTGATGCTACTTTGCTTACAAAATCGTTATAGATCTTTTCAATACTCAACTGCATTATCTCTTTCTCATAGTTATTCATTGGCCTGAATATTGAAGGAAAATCTGAATTCTTATTTGTATTGACAATTTCAGTTGTCAACCCCAGTTTGTCCTGCAATAATTTACCTGCATTTGGTAAGAGACCGAAGACACCAATCGATCCTGAAATGGTCATTGGATCTGCATAGATTTTTGTGCCGGGGGCAGAGATATAATATCCTCCCGAGGCGGCATAGTTACCCATCGATATCACCACAGGTTTTGCCCTGGCAGCAAGATCCAGCTCACGCCAGATAATATCTGAAGCAGTTGCACTCCCTCCGGGAGAGTTAACCCTCAGAACAATTGCCTTAACTGCAGTATCGAGCCTTATCTTCCTTATCACATCTGCATAGTAATTGCCTCCGATGTTGCCATCATTTCCTTTGCCGGTCACAATAGTTCCTGAAGCATAAACTACTGCTATTTTGTTTTTTGCAGAAAAAGTCATCTTTGGGTTCGGCACTTTACTGTATTTGGTCATAGATACCAGGTTGAGATCTTTATCTTTGTTCACTCCGGTCAGAACCTTAAGTGTATCTATTAGTGCATCGCGGTACATAAGTCCGTCAACAAGTTTGCCTTCAAGTGCTCTGGGAGCAAAGTTCCCGTCAAGATTATCAGCGAGACTGTTGAGTTTTTCAGCCGGAATATCCCGTGATTCTGATATGTCGGCAATAATCTGATTCCATATTGATCCGGCATAATCTTTTATCTGGGCCCTGTTCTCTGCACTTAATTTATCCAGAATAAATGGTTCTACCGCACCTTTAAATTTCCCGTGACGGGTTACCTGAACCTCAACCCCAATTTTTTCAAGAGCTTTTTTATAAAACATAACTTCACTGCTCAGACCCTTGAAATCAACCATTGATCCAGGATTAATATAGATTTTATCTGCTGCAGTCGCCAGATAGTAACACTCCTGGGTAAGAACATAATCAGAATAGGAAATGACAAACTTCCCGTCCTTTCTGAATTTTATAAGAGCATTCCTTATCTCTTCAGTTGTTGCCCATCCGGATGGAAGGAGTCCGTTTTCGATCAGAATTCCTTTTATTTTACTATCGCCTGAGGCTTTTTCAATATTATGTAGAATTTCATTCAGTCCCGGAGCAGAAGAAAGTGTAAAATTAAAAAGATCGATTCCTGTCAACGGGTTTTGATCTCCCCTGTCGGGAATCGGTATTCCTGCTTTTAAAACCAATATTGAATTGTTACTTATTGAAACGGGTTTGTTGCCTGAAGAAACTATGACACTAAAACTAGCAAGCATAACAATAAAGAAAAGAATAGAGGTAACAATTATTCCGGTTATTGTTGCGAGAGTGTATTTAAGAAAATTTTTCATCTAATGAACGCTTTAATGAAATGAATTCTAAATATATAAAAAACAATATGATTTTGTAAAGGTATGTATGTATTTAATACATTTGATAAGAGATTTATCTGATTATGATAATAGTATATCTTAGTGTCGGATCGAACCTTGGCAACAGGGAAAACAATCTTGAACAAGCTGTTGCACATATAGTGGAATATATTGGTCCGGTTTTAAAATCTTCTTCAATCTATATTACTGAACCATGGGGATTTAAGGCTGAGGAGGAATTTCTCAATATAGTTGTGAAGATTGGAACAAAGCTGACCCCCTCAGGAATATTGGGAAGAATCCTCATGATAGAATCTTTATTAGGCAGAGTCAGGGATAAAAAGCAGTATACTTCAAGACTGATCGATATTGATATCCTGCTGTATGAGGATAAAATAATTGATGAGGAAAGTCTGAAAATTCCGCATCCATTGTTGCATAAGAGGAAGTTTGTGCTGGTTCCTTTGTGTGAAATTGAGTCTGAAATGATTCATCCGGTTCTGAAGAAATCATTAGCTGAGCTGCTGGAATCATGCGAGGATCAAAGTGAGGTGAAAAAACATATTTGCCCCCCAACCCCTCCCGACCAAGGTCGGGACAAGCTCTAAAGGGGGGATAATTTCACAACATCCCATTATCCGCAAAGCTGTAATAATCCTTATCCGAGATAATAAGGTGATCGAGCAGCTGAATATCCATCAGATTCCCTGCCTCTTTTATTTTTTGGGTTATCTTGGAATCAGATTCACTTGGATTAAGGTTTCCTGAGGGATGATTATGGCATACTATTATGCCCGAAGCAAGATACTCTATAGCCTTTTTCATCACCATTCGTACATCGGTAACAGTACCGCTGATACCACCCTGACTCAGTTTCATCTTGTTGATCACTTTATTTGATCTGTTAAGGAACAGTATCCAGAACTCTTCGTGCTGAAGGTCGGAGAGTAGCGGCTGAAAAATATCAGCAACATCTTTTGAGCTTTTTATCTGAGGAACATCCTGAACTTCAGTCAGTTTCCGTCTTCGACCAAGTTCAAGCGCGGCAGCAATCGTTACAGCCCTGGCCGGGCCGATGCCACGAAGCTTTTTAAGGTCTGAAATTGTCAGCTTTCCGAGAGTATTCAGGTTATTGTTTGCAAAACCTAATAATTCACGGCCCAGGTCAACAGCCGATTTATCCTTTGTTCCCGAATTTATCAGTATTGCAAGTAGCTCAGCATCACTCAGACTTGCAGTACCTTTCTGAATAAGTTTTTCCCTGGGTCTGTCTTCAACAGCCCAGTCAGTAATTTTAAGAGACATCTAGCAACAATTTTTGAAATGCATATGCAAGGTAATCAAAGTCGGCAACATAGCAAAAAAAATCAGAAATGTTGAAAAAGTTGTTTATTTTGACTTCCCTCCTTTGTGTTCCTTCGTGAAGTACTTTGTGATCCTTTGTGGTGTTGTAATTTATATTGATTCTTAGTGTTTTACAACCAACTCGGACGGATTACGGACTAGCAGAGACAAAGAAAGTCCTACTATTTCTAGCAGAGCTCATCCGTTTTACTATATCACTTGAGCTGGTTTTTTAGCCAGTTTCTGTACCTCTTTCCTCGCATCTTCTACCAGTTGTAGAGCTACTCCTATGCTATCAAAAGCTCCTCGAATTGTAGCATCATTTAATAACTCATCTCTCGTGTTATTAAACCCTCCCTGCATAATTCTTACATACTCATCTACCAATTCATTGCATAGATGATTGGTAGAATCAAGCAGCTCTTTATCCAACTGGTAAAACCCTTCCTTGGTTAAATTCTTTGGTTTGTAGTTCATCTGCATAAGCATTAATGAACTATAAAGATATTATTTTCTTAACTTCTGATGCTCTTTATGGTGACAATCTATTTATAGCTTCCCGGAATAAAACAGCAAATCCCGGATTTCTCCAGGATTTGTCATGCAGAAGAGTGATGTGCTTTTCATAGCACCGTCCAAGTTAGCGTTTCGTTGGATTTATAAAATTAAAATCCTGTTGGGAATGATTTAAAAGTCAAGTGCTATTTTAATTCTCAGGTTTGTCTTTTCTTAGGTATAATATAAAAGAGGTTAAAGCAACTCCTAAACTCATTCCAGATACAAAAATTAACCAGAATCCAGCACTGCTTGGTTTTAAGCATCGTTCTGCATTGAAGTAAAGAGTAAAAGTTAGAATAGAGAACACTAGGCTAATTAAAACTCTGCGCAGGTAAAATTTTTTAATAATACTCATGGTTTTTATTTTTAGTGTTAGTTAAATAAGAATATCTTTAAAATAGCAATTGATATTAACATTGTAGTATTATCTTGTTCTGTGTCCATTTGGTTTTTATTAATTTATCAAATATGAAATTTGTGAAATTTAATGAAAATATCTGTCATCTTCTCGTATTACTGTCTGTATTTTAATGCTTTATAACTGCCCGGCGGTTTAATTGAGTTGCCGTCCGTGTCAGGGTTGCATGCGTTTTTGCAAAGTCCCGATAGATGGATGAGCGTTTGGTATTAAGATGAAGTTGTCCAGGCTGCCGAAGGCAATTCAGCACCGTCCGAGTTGTATGCAGGCTTTTATTTTAAATCATGTTGCAGGAATAGTCAAGGTTATGAGTCCATGTAGGCTCTTTTGCAAGTTTTGGTTGAGAGGTAGGATTTATCGACTTGCAAAAGTGCCTAATGTAAATCATTATTTCTGAGTCATTTGTATGTGCCTGACGAATGTGTCTAAAGTCAGAATCCTGTCACGGTAAGTATTTGGAAAGCTTGTCAGATATTGTCTTGGTACAACCAGTTGAACATTATATTTAAACATTTCTTCCAACTGGTTTGACGATATCCCCTGTTGTAGGGTAAATAGATGTTTGGTCTTAATTCTGTCAGCCTCATTAAGTACCTGACGCCATCTGTCTTTGCAAGTTGTCTTTGAAGCTAGAACACATAATTTTTGATCATCAAACTTCGGATTTAAGTAAGCCTCTTTACTCGGGAATAAGAAATCAGGCCTTTTCTTATCTTCAGTAATGACTTGAGATTCAAAGGATACTTTAAACTGATTAAATATTTCAGCAAGATGATGCTCAAGAGATTTTCCTGCTCGACTTTTCCGTCTGTTTAATATTGTGTTTGAAAATTCAACTAATTCCTCCACTGTTGAAAACGGAGTCTTAATTCTCTCTGAATACCTGTCATTTTCAATAGTCTTAAAAAGTTGATATTCTGCATCAAGCCAATTCAATAATCTCTCGTCAGGATCTTCTAAAATTAATTTATGACTAATATCAAAAGCTCCATTATAACATCTTCGTGCATTGCTGGAGAGATTCTCAGTTGAAGGAAAATCTAACATTAATGCTTTTAAATATGCAATAAAACAATTATATATTTTATCTTCAGCCGATATTTGAAATTGCTTAGGAATAATCTTGTTTGTCTCGTTTACCGTAAGGTTTAATGCAGCAAAAAAATCTTCTATTTCAGCATCTTTTTGGAGAACAAATGCTTCATAAGAGGTAGCAGCTTTTTTGCAGATGATTAATAAATCTCCCACATTATCATCTGATAGATAAGGAAATCCTTTCCCGAATCTGGTTAGTCTGTATTCATTTCTGGTTCCGACTCCATAATAGATGAAACGACTGGTAGTTTCAAAATCGTCTTGCCATTTTATTGTTACCATTATATCAGAGTTGGTTCCTTTTTCTCCTGGTTTATCGAAGAATAAAGACCATGCATTCTTGTGTATGTGGTATCCAGCTTGGTGACCTCCGGTCGATCCGGTATCATTTGCAGTTATAAATTTTGAAAAGGCAATCTCAGCTTTTTGTGCTGATTGTACGGCGTTTTGAAGTATACTGTCCATTATGTCGTTGAAGTTCTGATACTAAATTACTTGCAACAGCTTTCATCATTGGGACAACGACTGAATTGCCAAACTGACGATAAGCCTGATTATCTGAAACCGGGATTATAAACTTATCAGGATACCCTTGTAATCTTGCACATTCTCTGGGAGTTAATCTTCTTGGGTTTTTATCTTTTTGAGGAATAAGAATTTCAGATCCGTCTTTATAGTATCTGGCACTTAGAGTTCTTGAAATACCGTTTAAATCGGTAAGTCCAAAGCCAAACCCGTTCCCCTTTGCTTTATGCTTTTCGGAATATTTTTGAAGATATTCCCATAATTTGTTAGTCAGTGTATATTTGGGATCAGGATTCGGCTCTAGGATGTCTACAAGTTTATGAATGGGGGCTGGCATTTCCGGGAATCTAAATGTTTCTTTGCCATTAAATTCATCTACCAGAAACCCAACTATTACAATTCGTTCCCTATGTTGTGGAACAAAATATTTCCCATCAAGCACTTGAGGATATATTTTGTAGCCAAGTTCATAAAGCGTTTTGGATATTACTTCAAAAGTTTTACCTGAATCATGTGAAACAAGATTTTTCACATTTTCGAGTAAAAATGTTTTAGGTCTTTTTGCTTCTATTATTCTCGCGAGATCAAAGAATAATGTTCCTTGTGTTAAATCCTTAAATCCGTGGCTCCTGCCAAGAGCATTCTTTTTTGAGACACCTGCAATTGAAAATGGCTGACAAGGAAATCCAGCAATTAAGATATCATGGTCTGGGATTTCATTCTCATCTATTTTTGTTATATCCCCAAAAGGCACCTCTCCAAAATTTGCTTCGTAAGTCTTCTGTGCAAAATAGTTATACTCGCTTGTAAAAACACATTTCCCTCCTAAGCTTTGAAATGCAAGACGAAATCCTCCAATTCCTGCAAATAGGTCGATGAATGTAAATTTTGGTTTATCTACTGGAGGAAATGGAATGTCCCAGGAAATAGGTAATTTCTCCTGAAAATATGGTTCATCAATAGGATCAGAATTTAATTTGAGTCTATTTAAATATTCAATAGCCTGATGCTTATAATATTGAGAAACACCATTTTTCTGTGATTGGAGATAATGAGTAAGGTATGCTAGCTCCGATAATTCAGGACCGGTTACACTTATATTAAGTATTTTCCTTATGTCGGAGTATTTAAGCATTCTTTTGTTCGTTTATCACAGTTACAATTTCATCTATGCAAAGGTTCAATTTTTTACGGACTTCCTGGCTCCAAAATCTTAAAACTTTCCAGTCTTTATCAACAAGAAATTTGTTTACTGTTTTGTCCCTTTTTTGGTTTTCTTCTATTTTTTTCCACCAGAATTCTCGATTTGTCTTGATTCGGTGTTTCTCTATCTCCCAGTCTTTTCCATGGAAATATTCACTGTCTATGAAAATAGCTATTTTATACTTTTTAATAGTCAGATCGGGCTTTCCGAAAACAGATTTGTCATTCTTTCTGTATCTGATTCCTTTAGCCCATAAAGCTTTAGCCAGAAACACTTCCATTTTTGTGTTTTTGCTCCGGATAGCTTTCATGTTTTTTGTCCGCTGTTCTGCTGTCAAGACGTCCATGCTCACAAAATTAGTATTAAATCCGTGGGAAGGCAAAAAACAGGCTTTTTTGGTGACAGCGGAGGGTTGAGCGGTCGCGGCACCAAATGTGCCTGTTTTAGCGTCGGGATGAGTCATGGCTTGCATACAACGGCCCGGCGGTTTAATGAGTTGCCGTCAGTGTCAGGGTTGGCATGCGTTTTTGCAAAGTCCCGATAAATGGATGAGCGTTTGGTATTAAGATGAAGTTGTCCAGTCCCTCAGTATGGGTACATATGGCCCCAAAAAGAATAACTACTTAAAAGATTAAATTTCAATGCTTTAAAAAAGTAGTTACTTAAGAGATGGCGTGGTCCCGATAAGTGGGCAGGATTTGTCATGTCACGATAAAATTGTCCAGATGGCGATGCAAAAACCATGACAACTGCGCGTAGGCTTGCAACCCTATTGACTTTGTCTCGGCAGCAGGAACAGTCCGGGTGCAACAAGATTTAATAAGTTGAAATGAGTTTACTCTCAAAGACTTTGGAGGCTGATTGAGAAGTAGTCCGGGCTGGCAAAGGCAATTCAGCAAAGCACCGTCCGAGTTAGCTTGCGCTTTTTTAAAATACTAAATTCGATGAAAGACTAGGACTTGACATGTAACATTAAAGTTGTCATGATAATAAAGTCTCTGTCTTTTAGAGTCTTGGCAATTGGTAAAATATTCAATTATTAAAGTCAATGTATAGAAGTGCTGGAATGTTAACTAATTCAAAATCAGCTGTATTTTTGTCAAATCTTACTGTAGTATTATTTGCCCAAAATTCGATAAATGTGTTTTTACTTCCGCCTGTAATCCTTTGGACTATTTGGATGGTGCCCTGAATATCTATAGAAATTTCGTCACCAGACAATAGTTCATGAAGTTTAATATTTTTCAGATCAATATTTGGAAAGAATTTGACAAATTTTATGACTTCAATTAACAATCCTCTAACTTCTATTTCTTGCGGATTTGAAAAGTATGTAACGAGGTAGCTCCTGAAAGCCTGGCTGATTTTATTAATATATTCTTCCATAAAAGTAAAAGATTAAAAGGTAAATAAAATGTTCAAAAATGTAAGGAGTTAAAATTTCTGTCAGATGTCAATCTATGCCTAGAGATTCTGAAGGTTTGGATAATTTATTTGTCAAATATTATGTTAAGTCTCCCAGTTACAGGTTCAGGCACGTTTCCTGCCACAATCTTATAATCAATGTGAAAGTTATTCATTTCTGAATATTTATCATAAGCTGCAAATAGTACATCTAACCTGAATTATTCATAAAAAGGGGGTTTTTGTTCTTCATTTACAACTTAATTAGTTATATTTGAAGTGCTTACAACAAAAACACCCCCCTCTATTATGAT
>Ga0209226_10000104_pt1 | contig 57082 bp, 57 predicted proteins | sample BarGraNGADG00212_2_FD_184497 | JGI IMG/M metagenome (GOLD analysis project Ga0209226, IMG submission 184497) | Arctic peat soil microbial communities from Barrow, Alaska, USA - Barrow Graham LP Ref core NGADG0011-212 (SPAdes) (version 2) | ecosystem: Environmental > Terrestrial > Soil >...
GATGGGACCCCCCTCCGCTATGCGGGCCTTGGGCCAACCCCAGCGCCGGTAAAGTTTCCCCGCCATTCAATCCCGGATGTACCTCAGGCTCTTCGGCTCGCGTTCCAGGTGGTAGACGATCATCGCCTGGAGGCTCTTCTGGACCGCCTTGAGCTCTCCGGGCGTGAAGGGGATCTCGTCGGTCGTGGGCGGCGGATTCTTGCGGGCCCATTGCACGAACCGGGAGAGCTCCTGGCGGACCTCGTCGCGCCGCGCTGGCGCACAGGCGTCGCAGAAAATGCCGTCCTTATTCGGCGAGAGCCAGGCCGCCTCCTCGCCCTCGATCGGCTTCCGGCACTGGCGGCAGCGGTGGACGTCGGGCAGGAATCCGTTGGCCTGGAGGAACCAGGCCTCGAAATAGCGGGTCAGCAGACCGAGCTCCCCCTTCATCCGGAGGGCCCGCAGCACGGACAGGAGGAGGCGGAAGAGGACGTCCTCCCGCGCCCGGACGGGCACGACCTCCTCGATGAGCTCGGCGAAATACGACAGGGTGAGGGAGGTCCGGACGTCGCTCTGGACCTCGAAGAAGGATTCGACGAGGTCGCAGCCGGTGATCGTGATCAGGTCCCGGCGCTCCTTCTCGTGGTAGAACATCGTCACGTAGGTCATGGGCTCGAGGGAACTCCCGAACCGGTTCCCGAATTTCCTCGCGCCCTTGGCTACGCCCCGGATCAGGCCTTTGTCGCGGGTGAGGACGACGGCGAGTTTATCTTGCTCGCCGAGAGGGGAGGTCCGAAGGACGATCGCTTCGGCTTGATCGAGGGGCATGGCGGCCGCCGCTAGTCGATGAAGGCGATCTGATGGGCCTTGATCTTCTCCCGGAGGATTTCGGGCCGGAGGTCGAGCTCGGCCGCGGCCTTGTCCGTGTCCCAGCCGCTCTTGACCAGCGCCCGGTGGATATAATTCCGCTCGAAGGCCAGCGCGGCCTGGGGCAGGGTCGGGAACGGATGGAGCCCGTGGATCTGCTCCTGCTCGCGCGTTTCGACGAGCAGGTTGAGGTGGGCGACGCCGATCTCCTCCTCCTCGACCAGGATGACGAACCGCTCGATGACGTTCATAAGCTCGCTGACGTTGCCCGGCCAGTGGTAGTTCAGGAAGGCCCTCAGCGCCTCGCCCGAGATCGATTTCGGCTTCTTGCCGTATTCGAGCGAATAATAGCGGAGATAGTAGTTGATGAGGAGGGAAATGTCCTCGGGCCGTTCGCGCAGGGGCGGGATGGCCATGGGAATGACGTTCAGCCGGAAGAAGATATCCTCCCGGAACCGGCCCTTGGAGATCAGGTCCTTGAGGCTCCGGCTGGTGGCGGCGATGATCCGGGTGTCGAAGCCGACCGTTTCGCTCGAGCCGCCCGGCTCGTATTTCTGCTCGACCATGGCCTTGACGAGCTTGGCCTGGGTCTTGAGGCTCATGTCGCCGATCTCGTCGAGGAAGAGCGTCCCGCCGTCGGCCAGCAGGAGCTTGCCCTTCTTGTCCTTGACCGCGTGGGGCGTGTCGTCCTTGAGGTAGCCGAACAGCTCGCTCTCGATGAGCTCGTCGGGGATGGCCGCGCAGTTGATCTCCACGAACCGCTTGTCCGCCCGCCGGCTCTGCTGGTGGATCAGGCGGGCGATCAGCTTCTTGCCTGTCCCGCTCTCGCCGGTGATAAGGATCCGGCCGTTGGTCGGCGCGGCCTTCTTGATCTCGCTCCGCAGCTTCTGGATCGCGGCGCTCTTGCCGACCAGGTGAAAGCGGGACTTGATCCGCTCCCGGAGCTGGACGTTCTCCTCCTCGAGCTTCTGCTGGCGGAGGGCGTTCTTGACGGTCAGGACGACCTTCTCCAGGGAGAGCGGCTTTTCGAGGAAATCGAACGCCCCGAGCTTCGTGGCCGTCACGGCGGTCTCGACCGTCCCGTGGCCGGAGATGACCACGATCTGCGGGCGCTCGTCCATCGCCCGGATCCGCTTCAGGACCTCGAGGCCGTTCATCTCGGGGAGCCAGATGTCGAGCAGGACGAGGCCGAAGTTCTGGGTCTTGAGGAGGGCGAGGCCCGCCTCGCCCGTCTCGGCGGTCCGGATGACGAAGCCCTCGTCCTCGAGAATGCCCTGGAGCGAGGACCGGATGCTCGATTCGTCGTCGATGACCAGGATGCGCTCTTGGGTCATGGCTTCACGCCGGCAGCCGGAGGATGAACCGGGCGCCGTTCGGGCGGCCGTTCATGACCTGGACCGTGCCGTTGTGCTCCTTGACGATCTGGTCGACGATGGCCAGCCCCAGGCCCGTGCCCTTCTTCTTCGTCGAGAAATGGGGCAGGAAGAGCTTGTCCTTGTCCTCGGGCGGGATCCCGGGGCCGCTGTCCGTGACTTCGATGTTCACCTGGTTGGCCTCTCTGTCGAAGGTTGCGCGAATGACGATTTTACCTTTTTTGTTCATGGCGTCAATGGCGTTGTCGATGAGGTTGATGAAGACGCGCTTCATCTGCTCGGGGTCGAGGGCGAGGACCGGCGGCACGGCGGGCCCGATGTCGACCTCGATCGCCACTTCGGCGAAGATGCCGCGGAACAGGGCCACGACCTGGGCGATGATGTCCCGGAGGCCGGCCGGCTGGAGGTTGATCTTGGGCAGGCGGGCGAAATCCGAGAACTCGTCGACGAGGGCCTTGATCGTCTGGGCCTCCTGGATGATGACCTTCGCCCCCTGCTCCACGACCTCGCTGCCGCCCGGGTCGGTCTTCTTGAGGTTCTTCAGGATCCGCTCGGCGTTGAGCTGGATGGGGGTCAACGGGTTCTTGATCTCGTGGGCGACGCGCTGGGCGACCTCCTTCCAGGCGGCGATCTTCTGGGCCTTGATGAGCTGGGTGAGGTCGTCGAGGACGACGATCATCCCCGAGAAGTCCTGGTCGGGCTGCCGGAACGGGGTCAGGGTCAGGGCGATGGTCGTCTGCTGGCCGTCGAGCTGGAGCTGGATCTCCTTGTCGGTGACGCGGTGCCGGGCTTTGGCTGCGGCGTCGAAGGCCTTCACGAGCTCGCGATAGCGCTCGGGCGCGAGGACGTCCTTGTAGGGGCGGCCGGCCACGCCGTCGGCCGGGAGGGCGAGCATGTCCCGGGCCGAGGGGTTGATCGTGGCGATCGACCCCTCGGCGGTGATGGTCAGGACGCCGGTATTGATCGCGTTGAGGATGGTCTCGATGTATTGCTTCCGGGCCTCGAGCTCGGTCGTCTTCTGGTCCATCGTCCGGCGGCCGTCCTGGATGTCGGAAATCATCTGGTTGAAGGCGTCGATGAGGAGGCCGATCTCGTCCGAGGCCGGGTCCTCGACCTTGACCGCGAGGTTGCCCTTCGAGACGTCCTTGGCCGCCTGGGCGAGCTTCTCGATGGGAACGGTGATGCTCTTGGCGATGTGGAAGCCGATCCAGACCGCGGCGAAGACGATGAGCATGGTCACGAAGATCAGGAGCAGGAGGAACACCGTCTTGGCCAGGTCCTGGGGCTTCCGCGTCCGGAAGCGCTCGATGAACGACGACAGGGCGGTGGTCTTTTGGGCGTAGTTCTTGGGCAGGAACTTGCCGGTGACGATCAGGGCGTTGCCGACCTGGGGGATGGGCGTCGAGACGCCGCTCCGGACGAACTCGCCCGCGCCCATGCTCCGCTTTTCCTTGATCGGCTCGCCGAGGTGGGCCCGCTGGACGGAGTTGGCCTGCAGCTCCTGGTAGTCCTGAAAGGGCAGGCTCGGGTTGTAATAGGAGAACAGCTCCTCCTTCTCGACGAAGATCCCGACTTCGTCGAGCCGGTACTCGGTCAGCTTGGCCCGGAGGAAGTCCTCGAGCCGGCCCCGGTTCTCCGGGGCGAGCAGGTTCTGGCGGCGGACCTCCTTGCCGAGCTGGGTGGCGTAGTGTTCGGTCATCTCGGAGGTCGCGGCGTAAAACCCGTCGGCCACGTCCTTGGTGTCGTTCAGGATCCGGGTGAGGTCCGGCTTGAACCACTGTTCGATGTTGCGGTTGATCAGGTTGCTCGTGAAGAGAAAAAGGAGCAGGGTGGGGATGAAGGACAGGGCCATGAAGAAGCTGACGAGCTTGATCTTGAAGTGCGATCCCACGACCTTCCGCTTGCGCTCGAGATAGAGCTTGGTCAGGTTGCGGCCGAGGACGAACAGGAGGATCAGGGCCATGAGAAGGACGATGATCTGGAGCGCATAGAGCAGGATGTTGGTGACGTTGGCCGGCGAGAACTCGGTCGACCGGCGGAGGAAGAAATCGATCACCAGGAACAGGACGATGAGAAGGATGATGAGCCCCCCCACGATGCGGGAGCCTCGTTCTTTCCGGTTCTCCATGGGCGGCGGCCTCAGCGTCCGGCCTTCCCCGCCGGCGGCTTGTCCGACGCGGCCTCCAAGCCGCTCAGGGTGTCGCGGTCGATCCGGACGTCGGTCAGGACCGCCCCCGACGCGCCGAGGGTTTTCAAGGCTCGGCCGTTGAGGGAGAGGGCGAAGCCGCCCGCGTTGCCTATCTGGAGGAGGAATTCTTTTTTCGCCGTGCACGTCGCCCGCTCGCCGGCTTTCCGGATGCCGTTCAGTTGGACGGCGCCGTCCGCCGCGACGTGGATCCACGTTTCGGCGGTGAAGGTCAACTCGAGCTTGAGGTCCGTGCCTTCCGGTTTCGCGACGGACTCCACGACCGGCGGGACTTCGGGGTCGGCGACGGGCGGCAAGGCCGGCGCCGCCGCGTACGGAGCGGGGATGATGGGTGCGGGGTCCCGCTGCGGCTTCAGGATGTAAACATAGACTGCGGCCGCGGCGCAGAGGAGGATCAGGCCGGCCAGCCCGAGGGCAAGGACGGCGCGCCGGCGCGGTTTTGCCCGGCGCTTCCCGGCCGGGGGCCTCGGGGCCGGCTTTTCCGGCGTCGCCTCCGCTCCGATCTCCGGACGCGTTTCCTGCCGGTAGAGCGCGTAGAAGTGGTCTTCGTCGAGCCCGCAGTCCTTGGCGTAGGCGCGGAGGATGCTCTTGATGAAGAACGGCCCCGGCAGGGCTTTGTAGTCACCCTTTTCCAGGGCTTCCAGATACCGCAGGCTGATCTTCGTCCGGTCGGAGATGTCCTTGAGGGAAACGGCGCGCTTCTCGCGCTCGCGCCGGAGTTCCTGGCCGAGGGTGGACATGGCTTAATAATGTTAGGCCCATCAAGGACTTGTGTCAAATCTTTAAAAACCGGGCGATAGAGCTCAGGCTGCCGAGGAAGCCCACGAGCCCTCCGCCGCCGAGGAGGCCGAGGACCTCGGTCCAGCGGAGGTAGCGGAAACTGACGAGCTCCTGGAGCGCACCAAGCGAGCTGCCCAGGTAGAGGGGGAAGGACTTGACGAGGAACAGGACGATCAGAAGCGACAGGGCGCTGCCCGCCACGCCCATCATCACCCCTTCGATGAGGAACGGGACCCGGATGAAGGTGTTGGTCGCCCCGACGAGGCGGAGGATCTCGATTTCGGAGCGCCGGGCCAGGACGTTGAGCTTGATGACGTTCGAAATGATGAAAAGCGAGGCCAGGATCAAAATCCCGCCCAGGAAGAAGCCCGCCGCCTCCACCAGCCGGCCGAGGGCGCGGACCTTGTCCGCCCAATCGCGGCTGAACTGGACGTCCTCGACGCCGGGGCTTTTCCGGACCTCGGCGATGAAGGCCAGGATCTCCTCCGCGGCGAAGCCGCCCTCCTTGAGCGAGGCCTCGACCGAGGCGGGGAAGGGATTGGTTCCGAGGTTCTGGAGGATGTCCCGGAGGTCGGGGAAGTTCGTCCGGAAGCGGTCCAGGGCCTGCTCCGGGCCGACGGACTTGACGGCCCCGATCAGGGGCGAGCGGCGGACCCGGGCCTCGACGGCCTCGCGCTCGGCGTCCGCGACGTCCTTGCGGAGGTAAAACACCACGGTCAGGTTCTTCGACAGCTCCTTCGCCCGGACGCGGAAGTTGCCCGAGAGCGACAGGACGACGCCCACGGTGACGAATGACAGGCAGATGATGGTCAGGGAGAAGAGGTGCCGCGTTTTGAACTGCCAGAGGTTGTGCAGGGCCTCGCGCAGGAAGTAGCGGATCTTGGGCAGGGTCATCCGACATCCTTTCCGTGGAGCTTGCCCTCGTGCAGGGAGAGCAAGCGGCCGCCGAAGCGCCGGATGAGCTCCCGGTCGTGGGTGCAGATGACGACGGTCGTCCCCTGGGCGTTGATCTCCTTGAACAGGGTGAAGATCTCGTGGGCCAGGGCGGGATCGAGGTTCCCGGTGGGCTCGTCGGCGAGGAGGATCCGCGGATTGTTGACCACGGCCCGGGCGATCGCCACCCGCTGCTGTTCGCCGTAGGAGAGCTCGGAGGGGAACTCCCAGATCTTGGAATGGAGGTCGACCATGCGCAGGGCGATGAACACCTTCCGCTTCAGGTCCTTGGGCGAGGCGCCGAGCACGCGGAGGGCGATGGCCACGTTCTCGAACACGCGCTTGTGGTACATCAGCCGGAAGTCCTGGAAGACGATGCCCATGTGGCGGCGGATCGCGTGGATCCGGTGGTCGGGGATGAGGAGAATGTTCCGGCCGCCGATGATCACCTGGCCCTCGGTCGGGACGATCTCCCGGTAGAGGGTCTTCAGGAGCGTGGACTTCCCCGAGCCGCTCGGACCGGTGATGAAGCAGAACTCGCCTTTCGGAATCGTGAGCGTCACGTCCGAGAGGGCCCATGAGGATTTCTGGTACTGCTTCCAGACGTGGTGGAGCTCGATCATCGGGAAAATTATAGCAGAAACGAAAGTGCGGGCCTACCGGTTTTCCGGACGGGGGAGGACAGGCTCAGAGGGTGAAGAGATACATCAGCCAGCCGAAGAGGATCGCCCCTCCGACCATGATGAGGAAGAGAAACAGGGCGTACCGGATCCGGGCCCGCTTTTCGCCGCGCCGCAGGAGGGCCAGGACGACCGCCACGAAGAAGGCGTAGACGATCATCGAGACGAGATGGCTCTTGAAGATCATGATTTCTTCCCCGCGGCGATGTCGAGGGCGTCGAGGGCGATGAGGAAGTTCAGGAGCCCCGCTCCGGCGATGTAGGCCGTCCCGAATTCGAACGTCACGAGCTTCAGGTCGCCGAGGCCGACCGGCAAGAGGCGCGACAGGAGATACACGGCCCCGTTGCCGATGTCGGCGAAGAAGGCGAGGATGGTCAGCGGGTTCTCGGTCTGGAAGGGGTAGATTTTGCCCCCCATGGCGAGGCCCAGGCCGGTCATGGCCAGGATCGAGACGAAGAAGACGAGCCCGCGCGCGTATTTCTTCTGAACGATGTGCCCCAGCCCCGGGACGAGCCACCCGAGGACCATCGAGAGAAGGCCTTTGATGTTCATGATCAGCGCAGAGTTTAAATGAAAGAGAGTTTGAAATCAAGCGGAACGGGGATCGTTGGTCGTAGGGCACCCCCCGGCCCGCAGGGGGAACCAGTCCCGTCGGTTCCCCCCCATCGAAAACGATGGGGCCCCCCCTCCGCTATGCGGGCCTCAGGGGTGCCCCACGACCAACTCAGGCCGGGAGCTGCCCCTCAATCCGACGAGCGAGATTAGCGCCTTGGGATCCCGGAGCGCTTCCTTTATAATGGCCCGGTGCCCGAACTCCCGGAAGTCGAAACCATCGCCGCGAGCCTGCGCCCGAAGATCGTCGGGCTGACGATCGCCGATGTCCGGCTCTTGCTGCCGAAGCTCGTCCGCGGCGACGCGGCGGATCTTCTGAAGCTCCGCGGCAAGAGAATCGAAAGCGTCCGCCACCGCGGGAAAATGCTCCTCGTGAGCTGCGAAGGCGGCGTCCACCTCCTCTTCCACCTGAAGATGACCGGCCAGTTCCACTGGACGCCGCGCCGCGCTCCGGTCGACACGCATACGCGCCTTTGCATCGCGTTCCGGGGGCATGGCCGCGAGCTCCGTTTCCGCGACGTCCGGAAGTTTGCCGTGCTGCGGGTCCTGGTCACGGACCGGCCCCTCGAATCCGAGGCGCTATGCGGGCTGGGGCCGGAGCCGTTCGAGACGGGCCCCGCGGAGTTCAACCGGCTCCTTCGGCGGCGGAAGGGCCGGCTGAAGAGCCTCCTCCTCAACCAGGCTTTCCTGGCCGGGATCGGAAACATCTACGCGGACGAGATCCTGTTCGACGCGGGCCTCCATCCGCTGCGGCCGGCCGGGTCGCTGACCGCCCCGGAAATCCGGAGGCTGGGGGCGTCCGTCCGGAAGATTCTGGAGGGGGCGGTGGCCGCGGGCGGATCCTCCATCCGCGATTACAGGGACGCCGACGGCATGGACGGGCGATTCCAGAATGCCCACCGGGTTTACGGCCGGAAAGGCGAGCCGTGCGTCCGCTGCGGCGAGCCGGTCCTCCGCCGGGTCATCGGCGGCCGGAGCAGCTTCCACTGCCCCCGATGCCAGAAGGATCGGGCCTGAGGGCAGACTCTCCAAATTGACAATCCCGCCTGTTTGGCTATAATGAAAATTCAGACATCCGATGATTCGCGGGGCCGCGAACATCTCCCTCCCGCTCGGACCGACGAGGGGCGTTTCGCGGCCGTCGCGGGGAGCGACCCATGACTTTCGCATCGACCGCCGACATCCTTCGCTTTGCCATCGAGCGGGAAGAGGAGGCCGCCTTGTCGTACGGCGACCTGGCCCGGGATGCCGCCGATCCGCTCGTTAAGGCGCTTCTCCTCGAGCTCCAAACCGAGGAGAAGAACCACAAGCGGCTGCTCGAGAACATCGCCGATGGAAAGGCCGTCGCCTTCACGGACCGCGAGATTCCGGATCTCAAGATCAGCGACGACCTCATCGAGGAGCCGCTCGGGTCTGACAGCGGGTTCCAGGATCTCCTCATCTTCGCCGCCCGGAAGGAAGAGAAGGCGATCGAACTCTATACCGGGCTTCGGGACGCGGCTGCCGATCCGGAGTTCCGACGCCTTCTCGCCTTCCTCATCCAACAGGAGAAAGGCCACAAGCTCCGCTTGGAGCAGGAATACGAGAAGCAGATCCTCCAGGAGGACTGATTTAGTCCTCCTGGAGGGCTGAGGCCGGAGGGGCCGCCGAATTCACGAAAGGAGCACGGCCATGGCAAAATGGGAATGCACGGCTTGCGGATACGTTTATGACCCCGCGGCGGGAGATCCGGAGAACGGCGTCGCCCCCGGCACGGCGTTCGAGGCCCTTCCCGAGGACTGGGTCTGTCCACAGTGTGGCGTAGGGAAAGAGTTCTTCCAGAAAGTCAACGGCTGATCCCCCCGGACAGCGAGGGGACGGGCGGGAAACGGATGCAGGTCATCATCGTCGGCAACGGGATCGCGGGCACGCTTGCGGCCAAGACGCTCCGCGAGACGGACCCGGACGTCGGAATCGAGATCTTCGCCGCGGAGCCGCACCTCTATTATCCTCGGCCGAACCTGATCGAATTCATTGCCGGCAGACTTCCCTTCGACCGTCTGTTCGCCTTTCCCGAAAAGTGGTACGCCCAGCACCGCCTCGAGGTCCATACCGGGACGCCGGTCGAGAAGCTCGTCCCCGACGAGCATCACGTTCTCGCGGCCGGCGGCCGCCGGATCCCTTATGACGTCCTCCTGCTCGCCAATGGGGCCTCGGCCGCGCCGCCGCCCATTTCCGGAGCGGAGAAGCGGGGCGTCTTCACCCTCCGGACCCTCGGCGACGCGCTGGCCCTTCTCGATTACTTGAAGGAGCATCCCCGGGCCGCGGTGCTCGGCGGCGGGCTCCTGGGGCTCGAGATCGCCCGGGCGCTGAGGAGCCGGGGGGCTGAAGTCGAGGTCGTGGAGTTCTTCGATTATCTCCTGCCGCGCCAGCTCGATCCGGCGGGCGGGGCGTTGCTCCGGCGCGAAATCGAAAAGACCGGCATCCGCGTCCGGCTCGGCACGGCCACGGACGAGATCCTGGGCGGGACCGACGTGCGCGGCCTGCGGTTCAAGAACGGCCTCACGACCGAGGCGGATACGGTCATCCTGGCCACGGGGGTCCGGCCGAATCTGGACCTGGCCCGCGACGCCGGCCTGCAGACCGACCGCGGGGTGCTGGTCGACGAATTCCTGCAGACCAGCCGCCCCCGCATCTTCGCCGCCGGCGACGGGATCCAGCGCGGCGACGCGGTCTATGGGATCATCCCCGCGTCCTTCGACCAGGCGCGCATCGTGGCCGCGAACATCCTCGGCCAGAGAAAGGTCTACGAAGGCACCGTCCCGTCCAACACGCTCAAGGTGGCCGGCGTCCATCTCACGTCGGTCGGCACCGTCAATCCCCAGGGGCCGGGATTCGAGGAGATCCGGCTCGAGAAGCCCGAAGAGGGAATTTACAAGAAAATCGTCCTCCGCAACGACGCCCTTGTCGGGGCGATCTGGATGGGGACGAAGACCGGCGTCAGCGCCATCACCCGGGGCGTGAGCCGGAAGATTCCCGTCGACAAGTGGAAACGGGACCTGCTCGAAGAGACCTTCGATTTCGCCCTTCTATGAAGACGCGCCTGATCGCCGCTCTCCTGCTCGCCGCCGCCGCGGCCGCTCCCGCTCCGGCCCAAGTCCGCCTGGGCGGATATTTCTCCCTCGATTTCCTCAAAGGGAGCGCGCCGGATCCCTATGCGGGCGGCAGCATCCAGAACCTCACGGCCGGGCTGCTCGTTTCGGGGGAATTCTCCCCCGCTTTTGCGTACGCCCTGGAGATCCTGGCCCGGTCCGCCACCCGGTTCGAAATCCAACAGGCCTGGGTCGCGTTCCAGGCTTCCGACTCCTTCCAGGCCCGCGCCGGCCTGTTCCTCGTCCCCTTCGGCAAGTACAACGAATCGTCCCGGGCCTTCCAGACGCGGCTCGTCGAGCCGCCGGTCACCCTCGGCTGGCTCGCGCCCGCGAACTGGCGTGACCTCGGGGTCCTCATCGACGGCCGGATCGGTCCCGTGGTCTATGCCTCGTATCTCGGCAACGGGCTCGCCGAGGCGGACCGCCTCGGCGAGGGCCAGCAGTTCGCCGACAACAATCGCGACAAGGGCCGGGGCGGCCGGATCGGGATCCTCTGGGGCCAAAACCTCGAAGTCGGAGCGTCCTATTACGCCGGCCGGATGGACGTGGAGGGGACGCGGAGCCTGACGCTCAAGGGCCTCGATGCGACCTGGACCACGGAAAACATCCGCTTGGCGGGCGAATACGCTAAGGCCGACATCGCCAATCCCGCGCCCTTCGCCGCCGGGACGGCCGAGGGCTGGTTCGTCGAGCTGGCCTTGAAATTCGGCGGCTGGAGCCCGATCGTCGCCTACCAGAAAGGGCGGTACGACGATCCCTTCCACGGGCCCGGCTTCGCGCCGCCCGACGTGCCGGGCGCGGGCCTCTCGGACCGGCGCAGCCTCTGGTCGGTCGGGCTCGTCTACGCGCTCCAGCCGAACGTCCTTTTGAAGGGCGAATACGATTTCGACGTCCGGGACGCATCGACCCGCAGGAACCCGGTGTTACGGCTCCAGGCCGCCGTCCATTTCTAGATCCGAGAGGAGTCGCATGGCCAACATCGTCGTTCTCGGCACGCAGTGGGGTGATGAGGGGAAGGGCAAGATCGTCGATCTCCTGACCCCCTCGTTCGACGTCGTCGCCCGCTACCAGGGCGGCCACAACGCCGGCCACACGGTCTATGTCCGCGGGACGAAGATCGTCCTCCACCTGATTCCGTCCGGCATCCTCCATCCCGATACGCTCTGCCTCATCGGCAACGGCGTCGTCCTGGACCCCCGGGCGTTCCTGGACGAGCTCGCCGCGCTGAAGAAGGTGGCCGACGTCCGCGAGGAGAACATCGCCGTCAGCCGGGCCGCGCACCTGATCCTGCCCTACCATGCCCTCGAGGAGAAATACCGGGAGGCGGCGCTGGGGGAGAAGAAGATCGGGACCACCTGCCGCGGCATCGGCCCGGCCTACGAAGACAAGGTCGCGCGCCGCGGGATCCGGGCGGGCGATCTCCTCGACCTCGGTGTGCTGCGGGAGAAGATCCGGGACAACGCCGCCGAGAAGAACGCGTTCTTCCGGGCCCACGGGCTCCCCGAAATCGATACGGAAGCCCTCTGCGAGGACTTCGCCCGCTACGCCGCGGCGATCGGGCCGTTCGTCCAGGATGTCGGCCTGCTGCTGGCCCACAAGATCAAGGGCGGGAGCTCCTGCCTCTTCGAGGGCGCCCAGGGCGCGCTCCTCGACGTCGACCATGGGACCTATCCCTTCGTGACATCCTCGAACTCCACGGCCGGCGGGGCCTGCACCGGCCTCGGCATCGGACCCGCCCGGATCGACGCGGTCCTCGGGGTCACCAAGGCCTACACGACGCGTGTGGGCTCGGGCGCCTTTCCGACCGAGCTCTTCGACGCGCCCGGGCCGCTCATCGCCAAGCGGGGCGACGAGTTCGGGGCGACGACCGGCCGGCCCCGGCGCTGCGGCTGGTTCGACGCCGTGGCCGTCGCCTACGCCTGCCGGATCAACGGCATCGAGCGGCTGGCCTTCACCAAGCCCGACGTCCTAGACGGGCTGGACGAGATCCGGATCTGCACCGGCTACAAGTACCGCGGGAGCCTTCTCGCCGGCTTTCCCACCGAGCCCTGGATCCTCGACAAGGTCGTGCCCGAATACAAGCGCGTTCCCGGCTGGAAGGAACCCCTCCGGGGCGCAAGGGACGATCGCGCCCTTCCCCAAGCCTTCAAGGACTATCTCCGGACCATCGAAGACCTGGTCGAGGCCCAGGCGGCCATCGTGTCCACGGGCGTCGAGCGCCACGAAACGGTGTTCCTGGAGGATCGGGCGCGAGGCCTTTTCGACCTGGCGGCCGTCCGGAAGGGCGCCGCGCCAGGCGCATGAAGCCGGCCCGTCCGGCGGCGTCCGCGACGTCTGCGACGACCAGGTCGTCCCTGACGATCGAGTCGACCGGGTCGGCCGGGGCCCCGGGCTTTGCCCGGGGGTCCACTTCCGCCGTACTCGCCCGTGGCTTATATCCACGGGCGAGTGGCGAGCCGAGGGCTCGTCCCTTGGTGGAATCTTGCAATTTGATGGGAATAGTGGCATATAATAAGGAATTCGAAATGCCGACTATGGAAGGGAGAAGGGACACATGAAAAAAATCGCGATCGCGGTGCTTGTTCTCGCGGTGATATCCCTGGCGGGTTACGCCGGACAGAACGCCACTGTCCTGAAGGTCAAGGTCCAGACGGCGAATATCCGGGCCGAGGCCGATACGGCCGGAGCGGTGATCAAGCAGGTCAGTCTGGGCACGCTGCTCGAATCCCGGGCGAAAGTCGGCGACTGGTATGAAGTCACGATCACGACCGACGCCGGCGGCCAGGTCGTCGGCTTCATCAGCGTCACGGTCGTCGACGTCGTCAGCGGAGGACAAATCCAGGCGCCCGTCCGGGAGGAGGCGCCGGTCCGTCAGCCGGAGAGGAACGTTCCCCGGGAGGAGGCCCCTGTGGCGGAATCAGGGCCCGCGCCTTCGACCGGCGGATTCAAGGTGATGGGGGCCTTCGGCTCGGCTTCGATGTCCTATGATACCAGTAAAGATCCCAGCGGGCAGAACATCAACCAGTACAAGAAAGGCCGGATGGGCTTCGGCGGCGGGATCGGCTTCGAAATGGGCTCCACGCTAGGCTTCGAAATCGATTTCCTCTACCTCCAGAAAGGCGTCCGCTTCGCCGGCAGCGTCCAGGGTGATACTTTCGACGCCACCATGAAGCTCGACGAAGTGAGCGTACCCGTGCTTCTGAAATTCCACCTTCTCAACAAGGCGGGCTTACCGGACGTCTATCTCCTCGGGGGCGGCGAGATCGCCTACCTGATGTCCGCGAAGCTTGATCTTACGGCCTCCGGACCGGACATTCTGGCCTTTTACGGGACCAATAGCATAGAAATTAAGGATCAGGACAACAAGGACAGCTTCAACAAGATCGATTATGGCGCGATCTTCGGCGCCGGGGCGTCCCTCTCCCTTGGCGTCATGAAGGTTTTCGTCGAAGCCCGATATCATCTCGGATTCGCCGATATGGAGAAGGTTGCTGCGGGCGCGACCTCGAGCGGCGCCAAACCCATGACGAATCTGTTCGCGATCGTGGGCGGCTTCAAGTTCTGAGGAATCCCGGCCGGCCTTCCCGCGATGCGTCTTGAACCGGGCGGCAGGCTTGACGACCTGCTGAAGGCGTATCCGTTTCTCCTCGAATTCCTGGCCGGCCTGTCCCCGAAGTTCGCCAAGCTCAGGAACCCGGTTCTGCGGAAGACCGTCGGACGCCTGGCGACGCTCCAGCAGGTCGCCGGCCTCGGCGACATGGAGATCGACAAACTCCTCGCGGCGATCGGCGCCGAGATCCGGCGGGTGACGGGCGAGGAGCTCCGGCCGGAAGCGGCGACCGGCGCCGCGCCCGCGCCGTTCCGGGATCGGGACGCGCGCCTCGAAGTCCTCAAGGACATCATCCGCGACCTGCACGCCGGCGAAGACATCGACGTTCTCCGCAGGCGGTTCGCCGAACTCGTGAAGGACCTGGGGCCGACTGAGATCCCCGAGATGGAGCAGCGGCTGATCGAGGAGGGCATGCCCGAATCCGAGATCAAGCGGCTCTGCGACGTCCACGTCCAGGTCTTCCAGGCTTCCCTCGACGGGCAGCCTCCGCCTCGGTCCGTGCCAGGCCATCCCCTGCACACCCTGATGGCCGAGAACCGCACCCTGGAAGAGCGCCTGCTCGATTTCGAGAGCCACCTCGCCGCGCTGAAGGCCGCACCGCCGATGGACTTCCCGCGGGACCTGCGCGAAGGACTGCTCGCCCGATGGGAGGCTCTCGGCGAGATCGAGAAGCATTATCTCAAAAAGGAAAACCAGCTCTTTCCGCTCCTCGAGGATCGGAACGTGAGCGGGCCGAGCAAAGTGATGTGGGCCATCCATAACGACGTCCGGGCCCATTGGAAGGAGCTCGGCGGATATCTCCGCGAAGGAAAGCGCGACGAGGCTCTGGCCATGGCCCGCCAGGTCATGACCGAAATCCGGGACATGATCTCCAAGGAGGAAAAGATCCTCTTCCCGATGACCCTCGAGGTCCTGACCGAGGCGGACTGGGCCCGGGTCAAGAACGGCGAGGAGGTCGTCGGATATGCCTGGATCACGTCGCGGGGGAAATTCATCCACATCCGCTATATCGCCGTCCGCGGCCCGGACCGCGCGTATCGCGGGTGTCTGGAAGTCAGCCAGGACGTCACGGCCATCCGGTCGCTCGGAGGCCAGAAGAGACTCCTGGATGGGGAGTGACATCGAAGGAGGAGCCCATGCCCGCCAAAGCCAAGCCCAAAGCCAAGCCGAAAGCCAAGGTCAAGGCCGCGGCGAGCCGATGAAAAGGGACTGAGGCCCGTCCCGCGCCCGGGAATTTCTCTTTTCAAATTTTGCGTTTTCGGATATCATACTATTACGATATAATCGCTCTATTAAGCAGGGAAAGGACGAACCATGACGGAGAGCCAGGGATTTTCCCCGAACGCGCTGCGGATCCTCAAAGCCCGGTATTTCATGAAGAACGCCAAGGGCGAATTTCTCGACAAGTGCCCCGCCGACCTGTTCGACCGGGTGGCGAAATACGTGGCCACGGCCGAGCGCACGCCGCGCGAGCGGCAGGCCTGGGCCAAGACGTTCTTCGCCGCGATGATCGCCCGCGATTTCCTGCCGAACAGCCCGACGCTCACCGGCGCCGGCCGGGACATGTGCCTGAGCGCCTGCTTCGTCCTGCCCATCGAGGACTCGATGGAGTCCATCTTCGACACGGTGAAGAACGCGGCCCTCGTCCACAAGGAGGGCGGCGGGACGGGCTTCGATTTCAGCCGCCTGCGGCCGAAGGGCAGCTTCGTCCAGAAAACCCAGGGCGTCGCCTCCGGCCCGGTCTCGTTCCTCAAGGTCATCGACGCCGCGACCGAGGCCGTCAAGCAGGGCGGGACGCGCCGCGGGGCGAACATGGGCCTCCTCCGGGCCGACCATCCCGACATCGCGGAATTCATCCTGATGAAGAAGGACGGGAAGAGCGTCGGCAACTTCAACCTCTCCGTCGCGGCGACCGACGCCTTTATGGAGGCGGTCAAGAAGGGGACGTCGTACGAGATCGTCGATCCCTTCCTGAAGAAAGTGGTGGAGCGCAAGGACGCCCGCAAGATCTTCCGGATGATCGTCGAATCCGCCTGGGCGATCGGCGACCCGGGGCTGATCTTCATCGACCGGATCAACAAGGCCAACCCGACCCGCGGTCTGGGGCCGATCGAGGCCACCAATCCCTGCGGCGAGCAGCCGCTCCATCCCTATGAGTCCTGCAACCTGGGGTCGATCAACGTCGCCGGGTTCTACGCGCCCCAGGCCCGCGACCAGTTCGATTGGAACCGGTTCGCCCAGGTCATCGCCGTAGCCGTCCGCTTCCTCGACGACGTCATCGACGTCAACCGGTATCCGCTGCCGGAGATCGAGGCGATGTCGAAAGGCAACCGCCGGATCGGCCTGGGGGTCATGGGCTGGGCCGACCTGCTCATTCTCCGGGGCCTCAAGTACGACTCGGCGCCGGCCCTGGCCTTCGCCGAGAAACTGGCCGGGTTCCTCCGGGCGGAGGCCGAGGCCGCGTCCCGGGCGCTCGCCAAGGAGCGGGGGAACTTCCCCAACATCAGACGCTCGGTCTTCAAGGGCCGCAAGATGCGGAACGCCACGGTCTTCACTATCGCCCCGACCGGGACGATCTCCCGGATCGCGGGTTGCTCCTCGAGCATCGAGCCCGTCTTCGCCTTCGAATTCACCTCGCACATCATCGATTCCGAGATCAAGGACCTGCACCCGATCTACGAGGCCTGGAAGGAGAAAAACCCGGGGAAGAAGCACCCCGAGTACTTCGTCACGGCCCACGACATCGCCCCGGAGGGACACCTCCGGATGCAGGCCGCCTTCCAGAAGCACGTCGACAACTCGGTCTCGAAGACGATCAACCTGCCCCACACCGCCACCCTCAAGGACGTGGAGAAGGCCTACCTCCAGGCCTACGACTTGGGGACGAAGGGCATCACGATCTACCGGGACGGCAGCCGGGAGGACCAGGTCCTGACCAAGGGTCCGGGCCCCGAGAAGCGGCTGCCCCAGGAGCGGCCCGACACGCTGACCTCGGTCACGGACAAGATCAAGACCGGGTTCGGCAACCTCTACGTCACGATCTCGTTCTTTAACCAGAAGCCGTTCGAGGTCTTCGCCAGCATCGGCAAGAGCGGCTACACGACCATGGCCGACGCCGAGGCGATCGGCCGGCTCGTGTCGCTCGCCCTCCGGAGCGGCGTGGAGCCGAAGGAGGTCGTGAACCAGCTCAAGGGGATCGGCGGGTCGGAGCCCATCTTCACCGACGGCGGGCTCGTCCACTCCATCCCGGACGCGATCGCCAAGGTCCTTGAACGCCATTTCGGGGCGGTCCCGAACGGCTCGCGCGACCTGTTCCAGCTCCTCTGCAAGCAGTGCGGGGCGACGCTGCCGGACGAGAAGTGCCCGACCTGCCCGAACTGCGGCTTCAACAAGTGCTCCTGAGCCGGGTAATCTACGATGACCCGATAGGAAATGCGTAAACAATTCTGGAAATGGGGCGGGCTTTCGGCTATAATAGAAGTTCGACAGGATATCCGAAGGAGTCACCGATGAAAGAGAAAGTCGAAGCGGCTTTGAATAAGGTCCGCCCGTCGCTCATGGCCGACGGCGGCAACGTCGAGCTCGTGGACGTGGGCGCCGACGGCGTGGTCAAGGTCAAGCTGACCGGCGCCTGCGGCGGCTGCCCGATGTCCCAGCTCACCCTCAAGATGGGGATCGAGCGGATCCTGAAGAAGGAAGTCCCCGAGGTCAAGGAAGTCATCGCCCTGTAAGCGAGGCGCCGGGCCTCACCCGAGCTTATAGGACGAAGGCGAACCGGAGGCGGACATGAAACGCGTCTATCTCGACCGCATCGCCGCCACGCCGCTCCACCCCGAAGCCCTGGCGGCCATGCTCCCGTTCCTGAAGGAGTCCTTCGGGAACCCGCAGAGCCTCCACCGGGACGGCCAGGCCGTTCTCGAAGCGACGGAGGAGGCCCGGGAGCGGGTGGCGGCCCTGATCGGCGCCTCGGCGCCGGAGATCGTCTTCACCGCGAGCGGCTCCGAGGCGAACAACCTGGCCCTCAAGGGCCTGGCCCTGGCCTCGCGGGCCAAGGGGACGCATCTCGTCGTCTCGGCCGTCGAGCATCTCTCCGTCCTGAACGCGGTCAAAGGGCTGGAAAAGTTCGGCTTCTCGGCGACCGTCGTTCCCGTCGACGGGGAGGGCCTTGTCGATCCGGCCGCCGTCGAGAAGGCTCTGACCCCCAGGACGACGGTCGTCTCGGTCATGCTGGCCAACTCCGAAGTCGGGACGATCGAGCCCGTGGCCGAGATCGCCGCCCTCTGCAAGGGCCGGAACGTCCTCGTCCACACCGACGCCGTGGCCGCGGCCGGGAGTCTTCCCGTCGATGTCCGGGCGCTCGGCGTGGACGCCCTGAGCCTGGCCGGCGACCAGTTCTACGGTCCGAAAGGCGCCGCCGCCCTCTTCCTCAGGAAGGGGACGCGGGTCCTGCCCCTCATCGACGGCGGGGTCCAGGAAGGCGGCCGGCGCGGAGGCACCGAGAACGTGGCCGGCCTCGTCGGCTTCGGCCGGGCGGCCGAGATCGCCCGGGCCGAGCTGGCCGGCCGCGCCGCCCGGGCGGCCGCCCTGCGGGACCGCCTGATCGACGGGGTCCTCCGGACCTACGATCACGTGGTGCTCACCGGCCCGCGCGCCCGGCGCCTGCCCCACCACGCCAGCTTCTGCATCCGGTTCGTCGAGGGCGAGGCCCTGCTCCTCAGCTTGGACATGAAGGGGATCGCGGTCTCGAGCGGCTCGGCCTGCTCATCGAAGTCGCTCAAGGCTTCGCACGTTCTTCTGGCCATGGGGCTCGACCACGCCCTGGCCCAGGGATCGCTCGTCTTCAGCCTCCTGGCCGACACGACGGCCGAGGACATCGACTACGTGATCGCCTCGCTCGGGCCGATCATCGACCGCCTGCGGAAGATGTCCCCGACTTACACCGAGTTTCTCAAGGAGAACCTCCCATGATCTACTCCGACAAAGTCATGGACCACTTCGCCAATCCGCGCAACGTCGGCACGCTCCCGGAGGCCGACGGCGTCGGCCAGGTGGGCAACCCCGTCTGCGGGGACATGATGACGTTCTATATCAAGGTCAAGGACGGCAAGCTGGCCGATATCAAGTTCCAGACGTTCGGCTGCGGGGCGGCGATCGCCGTTTCGAGCATTGTTACGGAGATGGCCATGGGCAAGACCCTGGCCGAGGCGATGGCCATCACCAACGAGAAGGTGGCCGAGGAGCTGGGCGGCCTTCCCAAGAACAAGTTGCACTGCTCGAACCTGGGCGCGGACGCCCTCCACAAGGCGATCGAGGATTACGAGATGAAATCGGCGTCCGGCGCCGCGGTCGAAGCGGCGGCCCCGGCGGCGTCCGAGCACGACGACCACGACGAGGAATGCTGCTGCCCTTACTGCGACGGCCCGGTCGAGGGCCTCGAAGACGTCTGCGCCTGCAACCACTGCGAGATCGAGCTCGTCGAATGCCCGTCCTGCGGCAACTACACCAACAAGGCGGGCGAGACCTGCGTGAGCTGCGGAGCGAAGACCTTAGCCTGACCGGCGGCCTAAGATTATGATCGACCACCTCGATAAGGCCGAGCTCTCCCTCCGGGTCCGGGAGCTGGCCCAGGCGCGAAACGCGATCCTCCTGGCCCACAACTATCAAATCGGGGAGGTCCAGGACGTCGCCGACTTCGTCGGCGATTCGCTCGAGCTCAGCCGGAAGGCCGCGGCCGTCAGCCAGGACGTCATCGTCTTTTGCGGCGTCCATTTCATGGCCGAGACGGCGAGCATCCTCGCCCCCGGCAAGATCGTCCTGCTGCCCGACGAGCACGCCGGCTGCCCGATGGCCGACATGATCACCGCCCCGGATCTCGAGGCCTGGAAGGCGCGGTATCCCGGCCGGCCCGTGGTCTGCTACGTCAACACCTCAGCTGCGGTCAAGGCCGGCTGCGACGTCTGCTGCACGTCCTCGAACGCCGTCCGGGTTGTGGAATCGCTCCCGGACCGGGAGGTCCTCTTCGCCCCGGACCGGAACCTGGCGGATTTCGTCGTCCGGCGCACGACGAAGACGATCATCCCCTGGGACGGCCACTGCTACGTCCACAACAACATCCACGTCCGGGACGTGCGCGAGAAGAAGGCGCTCCATCCGGAGGCCGAGGTCTGGGCCCATCCCGAGTGCCGGCCCGAAGTCGCCGACCTCGCCGACAAGGTCCTGTCCACCGGACAGATGGTCCAGGAGGCCTCTCGGACCGCGGCCCGCGAGATCATCCTCGTCACCGAGCCTGGGATCATCCACCGGCTGAAAAAGGACAATCCCGGGAAAGAGTTCTATCCCGCCCACGACGGGATCTACTGCGTCAACATGAAGAAGATCACCCTGAGGAAAGTCTATCACGCGCTGGACCAGATGGCCCCGCGCGTCGAGGTCCCTCCCGACATCGCCGAGCGGGCGCGGGGGGCGATCGAAAAAATGGTCAAACTCTAAATATCAACCCAGGAGGATATCGATGAAAGCCCCCGAAATCCTGGCCATGGCCGTCCGGGCGGAGATGGACGCGGCCGACATCTACAACCATCTCCGCGGCCGGGTGAAGAACGAGGTCCTCATCCAGAAGCTCCAGTTCCTGGCAAACGAGGAGGTCCGCCACAAGGCCATCCTCGAGCGGCTGTTCCGCGACAAGTTCCCGGGGCAGATCCTGGTTGTCCCGACGAAACCGGTCCGGCCGGCGAAGGGCGTGTCCCTCGACGAGGCGACCCCGGTCGCCGACCTGTTCAAGCTGGCGATGGGGAAGGAGAAGGAGGCCGAGGAGTTCTATAAGGGTGCCAAGGCGGTCGTGGAGGACCCGGTGGGCCGAAAGATCCTGGATTACCTGAGCCGGGTCGAGCGGAGCCATTATTATATATTGAAGTCCGAGATCGACCTCCTCGATCGGTTCCCGGAATATTTCGACGCCGACGAATTCCACGTCGGCCAGGACCTGTTTCACATCGGGGCCTAGGGCGGGGAGCAAGCGCTGCCCGAGAGATGACCATGGACAGCGTAAAAGACCGCGTCGTCAAGATCGTCCGGATTCTCGAGAAGGAGTACCCGGGGGCCCATACCCTCCTCGCCTTCGAAACGCCGCTCCAGATCCTGGTCGCAACCATCCTCAGCGCCCAGTGCACGGACGCGCGGGTCAACAAGCTGACGCCCGCGCTGTTCCGCAAATACCCGTCGGTCCGGGCCTTCGCCCAGGCCGACCGGGCCGAGCTCGAGCTCGACGTCCGGCCGACGGGCTTCTTCCGGAACAAGACCAAGAGCATCATCGGCGCGGCCCGGAAGATCGAAGCCGACTTCGGGGGCCGGGTCCCCGCGACCATGGCCGAGCTCCTCACCCTGCCCGGGGTCGCCCGCAAGACGGCGAACATCGTCCTGTCCTCGGCCTTCGGAAGAGCGGAGGGGATCGCGGTCGACGTCCACGTCAAGCGTCTGTCGGGCCGGCTCGGGCTGAGCGGCCGGACCGACCCGGAGAAGATCGAGCGCGACCTGCTCGAGATCGTTCCCCGAAAATATTGGCTGGATTTTAACTTCCTGTTCGTGAACCACGGCCGGGCGGTCTGTCCGGCCCGCAAGCCGAAGTGCCCTGTCTGCAAGCTCAACGCGCTCTGCCCGTCGGCGGTCCTATGATCCGGGAGGCGATGCTCGCCGGTGCCGGCGACGGCGGGCGGGTCGTCTGCCGCCTGTGCGCCCACCGGTGCATCGTCGCCCCCGGGAAGTTCGGGACGTGCGGCGTGCGCGAGAACCGCGGCGGCACGCTGGTAACGCACGCCTACGGCGCGATCATCGCCGCCCACGTCGATCCCATCGAGAAGAAGCCCCTGTATCATTTCCTCCCCGGCACGACCTCGTTCTCGATCGCGGCCGCCGGCTGCAACTTCCGGTGCGGATTCTGCCAGAACTGGGAGATCAGCCAGGCGCCCCGGGAAGGCCGTCCGTCCGGGCGCGGGCGGGACATGGCCCCGGAGGAGGTGGTCCGCGCGGCGCTCGATCAAGGCTGTCGGAGCATTTCCTATACGTACACCGAGCCCACGATTTTTTTCGAATACGCCCTCGAAACCGCCCAGGCGGCCCGGGCGGCCGGGCTGGCCAACGTCTTCGTGACGAACGGCTACATGACCGCGGAAGCGCTCGACGTGTTCCATCCCCGTCTCGACGCGGCGAACGTCGACCTCAAGGCCTTCCGGGACGAGACCTACAAGAAGGTCTGCGGGGCGCGCCTCGAGCCCGTGCTGGACTCCATCCGGCACATGAGGACGCTCGGCATCTGGGTCGAAGTCACAACGCTCGTCGTCCCGGGGATGAACGACGGCGACGACGAGCTCCGGGCGATCGCCCGTTTCCTGGCCGGCGTCGATCCCGCGATCCCCTGGCACATCAGCCGATTCCATCCGGACTACGAGTATGCCGGGGCACAGCCGACGCCCGTCGCGACGCTGCGGCGGGCCCTGGCCATCGGCCGGGAGGAAGGGCTCGCCTACGTCTACGTCGGCAACGCGGCGGGCGAAGGCGAAGACACGCTCTGCCCCGGCTGCGGCCGGACGCTCATCCGGCGGCGCGGCTTCGGCATCGAGTCCGATGAGCTCGTTGCGGGGAAATGTCCGTTCTGCGGGACCGCTATCGCGGGAAAATTCTGAGGGCGGAGGCGGCATGGAGAAATATCGGATCCTCCCCCACACCGCCGACGGTAAATTCCGGGCCTTCGGCGCGACGCTTGAGGAGGCTTTCGCCCATGCCGCCCTGGCCCTGGCCTCGCTCATGTGGGATTGGAGCAAGGTCGAGCCCGCGATGTCTTTGGAGGTCGAAGTTCGGGGCCGGGACCGGGAGCAGCTCCTTTATAAATTCCTCGAGGAGATCATCGTCGCTTTCGAGACCCGGCGCTTCCTCCTGGGGTCTGTCGAAGACCTGACGATCGGGGAAGAAGCCGGCGCCTTCCGCCTCCGGGCCGTCTTCCGGGGCGGCGAGCTCCGTCCGGACACCGAGCTCCTCGGCGGCGTCAAAGCGGTCACATACCATGAAATGAAGATCGAGGAGGACGGCTGCGGCTGGACGGTCCAGGCCGTCGTCGATATGTGAGAGGCGGAAAAGCGGGGATGCCGATGGAGCTTAAACGGATCGACGAGACCACCTGGGAGATTCCCCGGGATGGGGCCATGCGGGTCCCGGCCCGGATCTATGCCTCCCATAAGCTTTTGAAATCCGTCCAGGCGGACCAGACCCTCATCCAGGCCCGTAACGTAGCCTGCCTGCCCGGCATCCAGCGCATGTCGTACGTCATGCCCGACGCCCACCAGGGATACGGCTTTCCGATCGGCGGCGTGGCCGCCTTCGACCCGGACGAGGGCATCATCTCGCCGGGCGGCGTGGGCTACGACATCAACTGCGGGGTCCGGCTGCTCCGCACGGACTACGCGGCCGAAGACGTCGCGGGCCGGAGCAAAGAACTTCTGGCCGGGATCTTCAACGAGGTCCCGGCGGGCGTGGGCAAGAGCGGCGTCACCAAGCTCAGCCCGGGCGTCCTCCGGGAGATCCTCGTCAAGGGCGCGGAGTGGGCGGTCGAGAACGGGTACGGGACGGCCGAGGACCTCCGGATGACCGAGGAGCAGGGCCGGATGCGCGAAGCCGAGGCCGCCGGCGTCTCGGCGCGGGCCCTGGAGCGCGGCCTCCCCCAGATCGGCACGCTCGGCTCGGGCAACCACTTCCTCGAGATCCAGAAAGTCGACCGGATCCTCGACCCCGCGGCCGCGAAAACATTCGGCCTTGCCGCCGAAGGCCAGGTGCTGGTCATGATCCACTGCGGCAGCCGGGGCCTGGGGCATCAGGTGGCCTCGGACTACATCCAGGCGATGGAGGACGTGTTCGGCGTCGAAGGTCTTCCGGATCGGGAGCTCATCCACGCCCCGTTCCGGTCGCCGCTCGGGCAGTCCTATTACCGGGCGATGTGCGCCGCGGTGAACTACGCTTTCGCCAATCGGCAGATGATCGCCCATAGGGTCCGGGGCGTATTCGAAAAGGTCCTCGGCAGCGCGGCGGGCATGCGCCAAATCTACGACGTCTGCCACAACGTGGCCAAGCTCGAAAATCACATCGTCGATGGCAGGGAGAAAAGCCTCTGCGTCCACCGCAAGGGCGCGACCCGGAGCTTCGGCCCGGGCCGTCGGGAGGTCCCGGAGGCCTATCGGGCCGTCGGCCAGCCGGTGATCATCCCGGGGAGCATGGGCACCGCGTCCTATCTCCTGGTCGGCACGCCCGAGGCCGAAGCCCTGAGCTTCGGGTCCACCGCCCACGGCGCCGGCCGGGTCATGTCCCGCCACGAAGCCCTCCGCCGGTTCCGCGGCGAGCGTATCCGCGAGGAGTTGGCCGGCCGGGGAATCGAGCTCAAGGCGACAAGCTGGAAAGGCGTGGCCGAAGAGGCGGCCGAGGCCTACAAGGACGTGGACGAAGTCGTCCGCGTTTCACAGGCGGCCGGTCTCGGCCGCATCGTCGCCCGGGTCGTGCCGATCGGCGTGATGAAGGGATGAGAAGGAGCGCGATCGTGAAATGCAAAATTCTGGCCAGCCTAGGGCTGGCCGTTCTCGTCCTGGCCGGTGGAGCGCCGCGCCCGGCGGCGGCGGCGGAAAAAGCCGACATCGTCGTCCTGATCTCGGCCAACGCCGAGTGGAAGCCGGTCCGCGCCCGCCTTGCTGCGCTTCCGGTCCGCCCGACGCCCTACGGCGAGTTCATCGCCGGCGAAATCCGGGCCGGCGGGCGCGCCCATTCGGCGGTCTATTTCCACGGCGGCTGGGGAAAGATCAGCGCCGCCGCGTCCGCTCAATACGCGATCGGCCGCTGGACGCCCCGGCTCCTCGTCAATCTGGGCACGTGCGGAGGGTTCGAGGGTGCGGCGAAGGTCGGGGACGTGCTCCTCGTCACGAGGACCGTCGTTTACGATATCGTGGAGATGATGGGCGACGCCGACGCCGCGATCGCTGACTATTCCACCACTCTCGACCTGGCCTGGCTCCGCAAGCCCTATCCGACTCCCGTCGTGGAATCGCTCCTCGTCTCGGCCGACCGAGACCTCCAGCCGGCCGACATCCCGCGGTTGCGGGCCAAATACGGGGCCGCCGCCGGGGATTGGGAGACGGGGGCCATCGCCTGGACGGCGGCCCGGTCCAAGACGCCCTGTCTGATTCTCCGGGCCGTCAGCGACATTGTCTCGACCCGGGGGAGCGAAGCGTACGGCAACCTCGCCCTCTTCGAGGAGGGGACGCGGACGATCATGGGCCGCCTGTTCGATCTGCTGCCGGCCTGGATCCGGGCGGCCGAGACCCTCTTCGGAGGGGCGTCATGAAGGTCCTTCTGGCCGGCTACAACGTCGACCGGGACGTCCTCGACGAATTGAAGCGCCAGACGCCGCCCCGCCGGATATCCTGAAATAGCCCAGGAACCAGCCGCCCTGCCCGGCGCCGGGGCAGGCCCCCGGCCCTCCGGCGTTTCGCCGGTCCCCCCTCGGTTCCGCTGCCGTACTATGCCCCCGGGCATAGTACGGCACCCCCCTCCGCTATGAGGGCCTTGGGGCCGACCCCAGCGCCGGATCAGCGCCCGCCGCCGACCAATACCAGATTCGACCGCTGTCCTCCGGCCTTTGCTAGGCCGTCCGGATTTGTTTCGGGGGAAGCTCTGTGCTATAAAAAGGAAGGCATGAATCAGGCAGACTTAATTCCGGACGAAGCGGGAGTGCCACGGCCGTGAGCGGCGACATTTACGACGAATTGAAGGAGCGCGGGTTCATAGCCCAGGTCTCCCACGAGGACGCCGTGCGGGAGATGCTCGGGCGGGCGCCGGCCACGTTCTACATCGGCTACGACGGGACGGCCGCGAGCCTCCATGCCGGGAGCCTCGTCCCGATCATGGCCATGGTCCATCTCCGGCGGGCGGGCCACCGCGCCCTGGCCGTCGTCGGCAACGGGACGACGATGGTCGGCGACCCGAGCGGGAAGACCGAGCTGCGCCGGATGCTCGACGCGGAGACGATCCGGTCTTACGGCCGGACCGTCCGCGCCCAGCTCGACTGCTATCTCCGGTTCGACGGGACCGGGGCGATCGCGCTCGACAACGCCGACTGGCTCCTCCCCCTGAACTACATCGAATTCCTGCGGGACATCGGCCGGCATTTCAGCGTCAACCGGATGCTGGCCGCTGAGGCCTACAAGCTCCGTCTGGAGAAAGGCCTGTCGTTCATCGAGTTCAACTACCAGCTCCTCCAGGCCTACGACTATCTCCATCTCTACCGCACGTTCGGCTGCACGCTCCAGATGGGCGGGGACGACCAATGGGGGAACATCCTGGCCGGCGTCGACCTCATCCGCCGCGTCGAAGGCGCGGAGGTCCAGGCCATGACTTTTCCCCTCCTGACCACGAGTTCCGGGGCCAAGATGGGGAAGACCGCCCAAGGGGTGGTCTGGCTCGATCCGGCCCTCTGCAGCCCCTACGCCTTCTACCAGTATTGGATCAACACCGACGACCGCGATGTGGGCCGGTTCCTCCGCATCTACACGCTCCTGCCCCTCGACGAAATTCGGCGTCTGGAGGTTCTCCGGGACAGCGAGCGGAACGAGGCGAAGCGGATCCTGGCCACCGAGGCGACGAAGCTGACCCACGGCGAGGACGCGGCCCGCGAGGCGCGGGCGGCGTCGGCCGCGGCCTTCGGCGGCGAGGGGGCGAAGGACGTCGCCTCGCTTCCCACGACGAAGATCCCCCGGGCCCGGCTCGAAGCGGGCCTCAGCCCGGCCGAGCTCTTCACCGATGTCGGCCTGACGCCCTCGCGGGGCGAAGCCAAGCGGCTCATCAAGCAGGGCGGGCTCTACGTGAACGACGAGCGCCTCGACGGCCTCGAGCGGATGTTGACTCCCGCCGACGTCGGCCCCGACGGGCTGCTCCTCAAGGCGGGAAAGAAAAAGATCCACCGGATCGTTCTCGAAGAAGGGGATTGACGCGCGTTGGATATCGTCTCCCCCCGAAAGGCCCCCATGAAAAAGAAAATCGTCGCCCTCTTCTTGGCCGTTCTTCTCTTTACCATGTTCGCCCATGCCTCGGTCGTCGTCGAGAAAGGCGTCTTTTTCGGGCTGGGTCTGAGCCGCTTCTCGGGGGAGGGCACCTCGGTATGGAACGATAAAACGGGCATGCTGGGCGGATTTTCCCTGTCCTTCGCCTTTTCCGATGTCTTCGCCCTCCAGACGGATCTCTATTTCGTCCAGAAAGGCGCGGTCAACCAGGTCACGGGTTCGGGAGGAATCCTCCGGAACACGATGGACATCGGGGTCCTGGAGATTCCCTTTCTGGCCAAGCTCTCCCTCCCCCTGGGAGAGCTCCGGTTCCGGCCCTATGTCCTGGGCGGGGCCAGCTACGGATTGAAGCTCTGGGCGAACCTGTCCACGATTCTCGATGACGGCTCGGGATACGAGACCCAGGTCGGGGATGCGAAGGTGACCGGGATGAAGAGCTGGAGTCCCAGCTATATCCTGGGCGCCGGCGGGGATTTCCTGGCCCGGGACAGCCGCCTGAACATCGAGATCCGATATACGCGCTCGTTCGGGTCGGTCCTGACCGAGGGCACGCCCGTCTACTCCAGCGTCTTCTGCCTGCTCGTCGGATATTTCTTCTGACGGCCCTCCTCAGGCTTTCGAAACGTACTGACCCGTCCGCGTATCCACGCGGATGACCTCGCCGGTGGAGAGGTATTCGGGGACCTGGATGACCATCCCGTTCGCGAGGGTGGCCGGCTTTGTCCGGGCGGTCACCGAGCCCCCCTTCATGGAGGGGCGCGTGTCCGTGATCTCGAACGCCACCAGGGTCGGCAGTTCGAGGCCGAGAACCCGGCTTTCGGACATGAGGGCCAGCACGCCTTCGAGGCCCTCGGACAGGTAGCTCCACTCCTCCTCGAGATCCTCCTTGGCCAGCGTGAACTGGCTGTAGTCTTCGAGATCCATGAACGTGAAACTGTCGGCGTCCCCGAAAAGCACTTGGACGGGCTGCCGGGTGAAGTCCGCTTCGGGCAGGACATCGTCGCCGCGGAAGGCCTGGTCGGTCTTCCGCTTCGTCTGGAGGTTGCGGAACCGGATCTTATAGAGGGTCACCGCTCCCCGTGCTCCGGGCGTCTGGACGGTGATGGATTCGACCACGTTCGGCTCGCCCTCGATCTTGACGACGTCGCCCTTCTTGAAATCGGATGCCCGGATCATGGTCTCCGCCTCGCTCAAGCCCGGATGTCAACGCGCCGGCCGCGGACCTCGAGCCGGCCCTGGAAGTAGAGGCTCACCGCCTCGGGGTAGATCTTGTGCTCCTCGACCAGGATCCGGGCGGCGAGCGTCTCCTCGGTGTCGTCGCGGAAGACGGGCACGGCGGCCTGGAGGATGATGGGGCCCATGTCAACCTCGACCGCGACGAAGTGGACCGTGCAGCCCGAAAACTTCACCCCCCAGTCGATGGCCTTCTGCTGGACGTGCAGGCCGGGGAAGGAGGGGAGGAGCGCGGGATGGATGTTCATGATCCGGTTCTTGAATTGGCTGCAGAACGCGGGGGTGAGGACCTTCATGTAGCCGGCGAGGCAGATGAGGTCCGTGTCGCGCTTCCGGACCTCGCGGACGATCTCGCGGTCGTACTCCTCCTTGTCGGGGGGAAGCTTCGGGTTGAGGAAGACCGTCTCGAGGCCGCGCTCCCGGGCGGTCCGGAGGCCGGGCGCGTCCTCCTTGTTGCTGAAGACGAGGCCGATTTCGGCGTCGATCCGGCCGTCGAGGACGGCGTCGTGGATCTTCATGAAGTTCGAGCCGCGACCCGAGAGCAGGACCGCGATCCGGCCGTGTTTTCGGGGGCTGACGAAGATCTCTTCGGCCATGACTCACCTTTCCCTGATCTTGAAATAGGCGGGGATGGCGTCCATCCAGGCGGCGCGGGCCGCGTCCACGGGGACGTCGATCAGGACAGCCCCCTTTTGGGCGATCCGGATCGCCGCTCCCCCGACTTCGCCGACGACCGCGGCCGGGACGCCGCGCTTCGCGGCGATGGCCAGAAGAGCCGGTACTGCGGCGGGGCCGACCGTGACCAGGATGCGGGACTGGGCCTCCCCGAAGAGGAGGGCGTCGGGCCGGAGCCCGCCGTCGAGGTCCAGGCGGCACCCGAACCGGCCGGGGCTCGCGAACGCGCTTTCGGCGGCGGCCACGGCCAGGCCGCCCTCGGAGAGGTCGTGGGCGGAGGCGAGAAGGCCGGACTCCGCGGCCTCGAGGCAGGTCTCCTGGACGGCCCGCTCCTTCGCCAGGTCGATCGCCGGCGGAATCCCGTCCTCCCGGCCGTGGGCGACTTTGAGGTATTCCGATCCGCCGAGCTCCCCGGTGCAGGTGCCGAGCAGGACGACCGCGTCGTCCTCGCGCTTGAACCCGGGCGTCACCACCCGGTCGATGTCCTTGACGAGGCCGACGACCCCCAGCACCGGGGTCGGATAGATCGAGGCGCCCTCGGTGTCGTTGTAGAAGCTCACGTTCCCGCCCGTCACCGGGATCTCGAAGGCGAGGCAGGCCTCGGACAGGCCGGCGACGGCCTCCTTGAACTGGCCCATGACCTCGGGCTTCTCCGGGTTGCCGAAGTTCAGGCAGTTGGTGACGCCGACCGGCCGGGCGCCGACGCAGGCCAGGTTCCGGCAGGCCTCGGCCACCGCGATCTTGCCTCCCGTCCTCGGATCGAGCTGGGCATAGAGGGAGTTGCCGTCGAGCGAGACGGCCAGCGCCTTCCGCGATCCCTTGAGCCGCAGGACCGCCGCGTCCGCGCCGGGGAGGACCATCGTGTTCGTCTGGACCATGTGGTCGTATTGGCGGAAGACCCATTCCTTGTTGGCGATTGTCGGGGAGGCGAGGAGCCTTCCGAAGACGGCCCCCAGGTCGTCCGGGACCGGAATGGGGGCGACGTCCGATGCGGCCTGCGGAGGGGCGGGCGGCGCGACCGGCCGCTTATAGACCGGACAGAGGTCCACGACCGCCGACACCGGGACGTCGACCACGATCTCGCCGTGGAATCGGACTTTCATCCGGCCGCCCTCGATGACCCGGCCGATCTCGACCGCGTCGAGGTCCCACTTGGCGAAGATCTCGCGCACTTCTCCGACCTTATCGGGGCGGGCGACGATCAGCATCCGCTCCTGGGACTCCGAGAGCAGGATCTCGTAGGGGGTCATGCCCTCCTCGCGCTGCGGGACGAGGTCGAGGTCGATCTCGATCCCCGTGCCGGACTTGGCCGGCATCTCAGCCGCGGAGCAGGTGAGCCCGGCGGCGCCCATGTCCTGGATGCCGACGATGACGCCCTTGTCCATGACCTCCAGGCAGGCCTCGACCAGGAGCTTCTCCTTGAACGGGTCGCCGACCTGGACGTTCGGCCGCTTGTGCTCGGTCTCCTTGCCGAATTCGGCCGAGGCCATGGTCGCGCCGTGGATCCCGTCCCGGCCGGTCTTCGAGCCCACGTAGAGCACGGCGTTGCCGATCCCCTCGGCCTTGGCGTAGAAGATCTTGTCCTTTTCGGCCAGGCCCAGGCAGAAGACGTTGACCAGGGGGTTGAGGGCGTAGTTCTCTCCAAAATAGATCTCGCCGCCCACGGTCGGGACGCCGATCGAGTTGCCGTAGGACGAGATGCCGGACACGACGCCTTCCATGATCGACCGGTTCTTGGGGGAGTCGAGGGGGCCGAAGCGGAGCGAGTCGAGGAGGGCGATCGGCCGGGCGCCCATGGTGAAGATGTCGCGGAGGATGCCGCCCACCCCCGTCGCGGCGCCCTGGAAGGGCTCGATGTAGGACGGGTGGTTGTGCGATTCGATCTTGAAGACGATGAGCTGGCCGTCGCCGATGTCGATGATCCCCGCGTTCTCGCCCGGGCCCTGGACGACGCCCTGGCCTTTGGTCGGGAGCTGCTTGAGATAGAACTTCGAGCTCTTGTAGCTGCAGTGCTCGGACCACATGGCCGAGAAGACGCCGAGCTCGGTCAGGTTCGGCTCGCGGCCGATGAGTGAGACGATGAGATCGTATTCGCCCGGTGTCAGGTTGTGATTCGCGAGGATCTTAGGATCGATCATGGTGTCTCTCGTTTTCCTCCCGGCCTCCCGGTGTGGGAGACGGCGGCCGCTCCGGCTAGAACTTCGAGATCATGGACTCGAAAATCATCCGCCCGTCCGCGCTGCCCAACAGCGGCTCCGCCGCGCGCTCGGGATGGGGCATCATCCCCAGGACGTTGCCTCGGGCGTTGATCAGCCCGGCGATGTTGTGCAGCGACCCGTTGACGTTGGCCTCCTCGGTCGGACGGCCCTCCGCGTCGGCGTAGCGGAACACGACCCGGCCGTGGTCCTCGATCTCCCGCAGCGTCTCGGGGGGGGCGTAGTAGTTCCCGTCGAAATGGGCGATGGGGATGCGCAGGACTTGGCCCTTCCGGCCCTGGTGGGTGAAGCGCGTCCGCTCGTTCTCGAGGCGGAGGGTGACGTACCGGCAGAGGAATTTCAGGTTCTTGTTGCGGAGCATGGCCCCCGGCAGGAGGCCGAGCTCGAGGAGGACCTGGAAGCCGTTGCAGATGCCCAGGACGAGGCCGCCCCGGTCGGCGAATTCGCGGACCTCCCGCATGAGGGGCGAGAAGCGGGCGATGGCCCCCGACCGCAGATAATCGCCGTAGGAGAACCCGCCCGGCAGCACGACGCAGTCCACGCTCCGGAGGTCGTGGTCCTTGTGCCAGAGGAAGCGGGTAGCTTGGCCCATCACGACCCGGAAAGCGTGAAGGGTGTCGGCATCGCAGTTGGACCCGGGGAAGACGACGACTCCGAACTTCACGGCCGTCACTCCTCGACGATCTGCCAGGTGAACTTTTCGATGATGGGGTTGGCCAGGACCTTGTCCGCCATCTCGGGCACGAGCCGGTCGGCCTCCGCCCGGGTGACCCCCGCCAGGTCGAGCTCGAAGACCTTGCCCTGGCGGGCCTCCTTGACGGCGGCGTAGCCCAGGGTGTGGAGCGCGTTCTTCACGGTCTGCCCCTGGGGATCGAGGACGCTGTCCTTGAAGGAGACGAGGATTCTAACTTTCATGGCCGAGGACCCTTTCGAAGATGTAGTCGATTTTCTCAAGGTAGGGCTTGAGGGAGAAGCACCGCTCGATGTCCGCCCCGGAGAGCGTCCGGACGATGTCGGGATCGGTCCGGACGAGTTCCCGGAAGTCCAGGTTCTCGTTCCAGGCCCGGAGGCTGTTGCGCTGGACGAGGGCGTAGGCGTCGTCCCGGACGATCCCCTTCCGGGTGAGGGCTAGGAGGACCATCTGGCTGAAGATCAGCCCGCGGGTCGCGTCGATGTTCCGCTTCATGTTCCCCGGCCGGACCGTCCAGTGGGAGACGATGTCGATTGTCTCGGTGAGCATGTAGTCGGCCAGGGCGAAGGAATCGGGGAAGATCACCCGCTCGGCCGAGGAGTGGGAGATGTCGCGCTCGTGCCAGAGGGGCATGTTCTCGAGGGCCACGTGGAGGTTCGCCCGGATGAGCCGGGCCAGTCCCGAAAGGCGTTCGCAGCGGACCGGGTTCTTCTTGTGGGGCATGGAGGACGAGCCCTTCTGGCCCTGGGTGAAAGGCTCTTCGAGCTCGAGGACCTCGCTCCTCTGGAGGTGGCGGATCTCGAGGGCGATCTTCTCGAGCGTCCCGGCGGCGAGGGCCAGGGCGGCCATCACCTCGGCGTGCCGGTCGCGCTGGAGGACCTGGGTCGAGACGGGGGCCGGCGCGAGGCCCAGCTTCCGGAGGGCGTCGACCTCGACCCGGGGATCGAGATGGATGTAGGTCCCCACCGACCCGGAGATGCGGCCGACGCCGATGACCTCCATCGCCCGGTCCACCCTGAGGATGTGCCGTTTGACCTCCTCGTACCAGACGAGGATCTTGAACCCGAACGTGACCGGCTCGGCGTGGATCCCGTGGGTCCGGCCCATGCAGATCGTTGTCTTGTGGCGGAGCGCCTCCCGGCGGAGGACCTTCTTCAGGTCGACGAGGCGGCGCCGGACCAGGGCGAGCGATTCGCGGATGAGGAGCGAGAGGGCCGTGTCCACGACGTCGTAGGAGGTGAGGCCGAGGTGGATGAACCGAGAGTCGGGGCCGACCTTCTCGGCCACCGACGAGAGGAAGGCGATGATGTCGTGCTTGACGACCTTTTCGATCTCTTCGATACGCCGGACATCGAAGGCGGCTTTCCGCCGGATGCGCTTCAGGGAGGCGGCCGGGATCTTGCCCCTTTTGGCCCAGGCGCCGCACACCGCGAGCTCGACGTCGAGCCAGCGGCGGTACTTGTTGTCCTCGGTCCAAATGGCGCCCATTTCGGGATTGGTATAGCGTTCGATCATGGGAGATTTAATCCTTCACCGCAAGGAAAAAGATTGGAATGAATCATACCAGCAAAAGTGGGACCGGTCAATAAGGGCTCGGAGGGGCGGTTCGACGCGGCTCCCGCCCCAGTCCAAAAGTGGAAGGGGGCTTCCGAGCCCCCCCGATAGACCTCCGCCAAGGAATTAGTATAATGGCTGTCTAATTATATGAACGAGAACATGCCGGAGATCGCCGAAGACGCTCTCGTCGCCCAGGCGAAGTCCGGCCGCATGGAGGCCTATACCGAGCTGGTGAGGCGGGTCCAGGTGAAGATCTACAACACGATCTTCGGGATGACCCGCAACCATGAGGATGCGGACGACCTGACCCAGGACACATTCATGTACGCATACAAGGCGCTGGGACACTTCAAGGAGCAATCGAGCTTCTACACCTGGGTCTACCGGATCGCGGTCAACCTGACCCTGAACCACCTGAAGAAAAAGGGCCGGGAGAAGGGTTGGGAGGACTTCGAGGACAACGCGGCCGTGCTGGAGAAGGAGGAATACGCCGCCCTCTCCCCGGAAGGCGATTCCCTCAAGCGGGAATTCCGGGAGAAGCTCGAACAGGCGGTCAAATCGCTGGCCCCGGCCTACAAGGCGGCGTTTACGTTGGTCGTGCTGCAGGAAATGTCGCACGGCCGGGCGGCCGAGATCCTCGGGGTGTCCGAGAACACCGTCTCCTGGCGGATGTTCAAAGCCCGGAAAATGCTCCAGGAGAAGCTGAAACCCTATCTCGACGAGGCGAACCATGAGATGTAAGAAGAGCGAACGGTGGATCTCGGACCTCCTGGGCGGGACCCTGCCCGAGGCGAAGAGGCGGCGCCTGGACGCCCACCTGGCGGAGTGCTCCGCCTGTCGGTCCGCCCTCCGGCGCCAGGAAAGGCTTCAGGGGGCGGCCCGAGGCCTGGCCGCGCCCGAGAAGAGCCCGGAATATTGGGAAAACTCGATCGCCCGGCTTCGGGCGAAGCTCGAGGCGGCGCCCGCGCCGCAGACCGCCCGCCGGCCGGCCCGGGCACTCGTCCCCGGCCCGCGCTGGGCCTGGGCGGGAGGATTCACCACACTCGCCGTGGCCGCCGGGCTCTTCTTCCTGGTCCTCCGGGGGGGCGTGCCCGTCGAATTCTCGCCGCTAGCCTTCGAGGACTCCTACGGCAGCCTGGTCGAGCAGATCGGCGACAGCTCGGACATGGAGACCGGCCTCGACGCCTCACTCCAGACGACGATCGGCGAACATGCGGCCGGGGTGGATGGCGAGGTCCACCATCTGCTCTACGGGCACGCCGAATTTCTCGACAGCCTCTCGGACGAGGAGGTCCAGGTCCTCGACGCCGAGCTCAGCCGGGTATTGAAAATTTAGGAGGGGGGACATGAAAACCAAGTCGATCGGCATCATCCTCGCGGCCATGCTCGTCCTGGGCGCGGCGGCGTTCGGGCAGAACCGCGGCCAGATGGGCGGTGGCCAGAACCGGGAGCGGGTCCGGGACAACCTGGCGACCCTCCGTCTGCTGAGGCTGACCCAGGCCCTCGACCTGACCGAAGAGCAGACCGCCAAGATTTTCCCGACCGTCAACCGGATCGAGAAGGAAAAAGCCAGGATCCAGAGGGACCTGAGCGCCGAGATCCGAAACCTGCGGGTTTTGCTCAAGGACCCGGCGGCCAAAGACGACAAGATCCTCCCCCTACTCAAGAGCCTGAAGGCGGGCCGGGAAGAGGTCCGGGCGCTGGACGCCGAGATCGAGGCTTACCTCGAGGCCAACCTGACCACGGCCCAGAGCGCGAAATACGTCCTGTTCAACATCGACTTCATGCGGAACCTGACGGACGCCGTGAACCGGGCGGGCGCTCTCCGGGGAAATGCCCCCCTCTCGCCGATCAAGAAGTGAGGACAGTCCTCCAGCGACCGGGTACGCTTAGCCCTGCATCGGGGTAGGTTCTGGCGGGGGCCGAATCCGGGACCCGCATTAAAAAAAAGCTATTGACATCGACCGGAATTTCCGGTAGTATCTTGCGAACCGCTTCATTTTTTGGTTTCTAAGAGCTGTTACGCAATTTAATTATTTTGGACTGCAGAGAAAAAGCTTCTATATTTATAGACTTTTCTCTAACGCTTCTCAGCCTGGAGAGAAGTCTTTTTTCTTTTTGGAGCGAAGGAACAATGAGCCAGCGTAGCTCAGTTGGTAGAGCGGCTGATTTGTAATCAGCGGGTCGGGGGTTCAAGTCCCTTCGCTGGCTTCGATCAGCGGCAGTGAGCGAGAATCGAACGCGGGCAGGTACCCAAGTGGCTAAAAGGGACGGGCTGTAAACCCGTTGCGGAAACGCTTCGAAGGTTCGAATCCTTCCCTGCCCACTTTTGAGACGAAAGTGAACGCGGGAATAGCTCAGTTGGTAGAGCGGCGGCCTTCCAAGCCGTCTGTCGCGGGTTCGAGTCCCGTTTCCCGCTTGGACCGGCAATCCGGAATGCGCCCAAGTAGCTCAGTTGGTAGAGCACGTCCTTGGTAAGGACGGGGTCACCAGTTCAATTCTGGTCTTGGGCTTTCCTGAGCATAAGGTCGTCGAGATCAAGGAGGTACGAGGATGGCCAAAGCGAAGTTTGAGCGGACGAAGCCGCACGTGAACGTGGGGACGATCGGGCACATCGACCATGGGAAGACGACGTTGACGTCGGCGATCACGAAGGTGCTGGCCACGAAGGGGCTGGCGGTGGCGAAGAGCTACGACGAGGTGGCGAAGGCGGACGCGAAGATGTTCCGCCGGGACGCGACGAAGATCCTGACGGTGGCGCTGAGCCACGTGGAATACGAGTCGGAGCTCCGGCACTACGCGCACATCGACTGTCCGGGGCACGCGGACTACATCAAGAACATGATTTCGGGCGCGGCCCAGATGGACGGGGCGGTGCTGGTGGTCTCGGCGGCGGACGGGCCGATGCCGCAGACGCGGGAGCACATCCTGCTGGCGCGGCAGGTGAACGTGCCGGCGATCGTGGTGTTCATGAACAAGTGCGACCTGGTGGACGATCCGGAAATTTTGGACCTGGTCGAGCTGGAAGTGCGGGAGCTTTTGTCGAAGTACGGTTTTCCGGGGGACAAGCTGCCGGTGATCCGGGGGTCGGCGACGAAGGCGATAGGGGACCTTAAGGGGGAGGGGGCGAAGCCGATCTGGGATCTGGTGAAGGCGCTGGACGAAGCGATTCCGGAGCCTTTGCGGGAAGTGGACAAGCCGTTCCTGATGAGTGTGGAGGACGTGTTTTCGATCACGGGCCGGGGGACGGTGGTCACGGGCCGGGTGGACCGGGGCGTGGTGAAGGTGGGGGACGAGATCGAGATCGTGGGCTTCGGGGAGACCCGCAAGACGGTGGTGACGGGAGTGGAGATGTTCCGCAAGCTCCTGGACCAGGCGCAGGCGGGGGACAACATCGGGTGCCTGCTGCGGGGGATCGGGAAGACGGACGTGGAGCGGGGCCAGGTGCTGGCGAAGCCGGGATCGATCAAGCCGCACCGGAAGTTCAATGCGACGGTGGTGGCCCTGACGAAGGAAGAGGGAGGGCGGCACACGCCGTTCTTCACGGGATACCGGCCGCAGTTCTATTTCCGGACGACGGACGTGACGGGGAACGCGAAGCTGCCGGACGGGGTGGAGATGGTGATGCCGGGGGACAACGTGAACCTGGAGATCTCGCTGATCACGGACGTGGCGATGGAGAAAGGGCTGCGGTTCGCGATCCGGGAGGGCGGGCGCACGGTCGGCGCCGGCACCGTCACCGAAATTTTGGAATAAGCGCGGCATCCGCGCCCGGCGCGGGCCGCATGAGAGACGGACATGAGAGACATCATCAGCCTGAGCTGTTCGGCGTGCAAGCGCCGCAACTACTCGAACACGCGGAATAAGAAGAAGCAGACCGAGCGGCTGGAGATCAAGAAGTACTGCCCGTTCTGCCGCAAGCACACGATGCACAAGGAAGTCAAATAAGGATCGGTCCGAGAGACACCCACAGGTGAGTAGCTCAATTGGTTAGAGCAGCGGTCTCCAAAACCGCAGGTTGCGGGTTCGAGTCCTGCCTCACCTGCCAACGCCCTCGGTCGACGCACGGACCCGCGCCCGGCGGCGCGAAGGCGGGGACTTCGGAAGGATAGGCACATCATGAGCGACAAAGAGAGATGGTATAAACGGTTCTGGACGTTCATAAAGGACTCGCGCGCCGAGCTCAAGAAGGTCACTTGGCCCTCGCGCAAGGAGGTCACCAGCACGACCCTCGTGGTCATCGTGGCCACGATCTTCTTCGGCTTCTTCCTGTTCTTCATGGACGTCATCTTTTCCTGGGCCATCACCCAGATCAAATCGCTGCTGGGATAAGGACGCCCATGGCCAAGAACTGGTACGTCGTCCACACCTATTCCGGGTTCGAAAAATTCGTCACGGAGTCCATCCACCAGCGGGCCCTGGAGCTGAGCATCCAGGACCAGATCGGGCAGATCATCATTCCCACGGAGGATGTGATCGAGATCAAGGCGGGCAAGAAGGTGGTCTCGACCAAGCGGTCCTATCCTGGCTATATCCTGATCGAGATGGAGATGACCGACGAGAACTGGCTCATCATCCGCGACACGCCCAAGGTCACGGGCTTCGTCGGGTCCGGAAAGAAGCCTTTGCCCCTCAGCAAGGACGAGGTCAGCCAGATCGTCGAGCACATGGAGACGACCTCCGAAAAACCGAAGCCGAAGCACTCCGTCGAGAAGGGCGAGGCGGTCCGGATCATCGACGGGCCGTTTTTCAACTTCAATGGCATCGTCGAGGACGTCAACCACGAGCGGAGCACGCTCAAGGTCCTGGTGACGATCTTCGGCCGGTCGACGCCTGTGGAGCTCGAGTTTTTGCAGGTCGAAAAAATCTAGGAGGCATTCATGTCGAAAGAGGTTGTGGCAAGGGTCAAGTTGCAGATCGTGGCCGGCCAGGCCAGCCCCGCTCCTCCCGTGGGCCCGGCCCTGGGCCAGCACGGCGTCAACATCATGGCCTTCGTCCGGGAATTCAACGATAAGACGGGCAAGATGGAAGAAGGCATGGTCATCCCGGTGGTCATCACCATCTTCAAGGACAAGAAGTTCAATTTCGTCCTCAAGACGCCCCCCGCGTCCTACCTCCTGAAGAAGGCGGCGGGCATCGCCAAGGGCTCCGGGGCCCCGAACAAGGACAAGGTCGGGAAGGTGACCTGGAAGCAGATCGAGGACATCGCCCGGCTCAAGCTGCCGGACCTGAACGCCAACGACGTCGAGGCGGCGGCCAAGATCATCGAGGGCACCGCCAAGAACATGGGATTGGAGATCATCCGTGGTTAAACGAGGAAAGCAGTACCAGAAGGCGCGGGAACTCAAGGACAAGCCCGAGTTCACGCTCGAGGAGGCCGTCGCGCGCCTCAAGCAGGGCCATTACGCGAAGTTCGACGAGTCGGTGGACCTCTCCCTCCGGCTGGGTGTCAACCCCAAGCAGTCCGACCAGATGGTCCGCGGGACGGTCGTCCTGCCCCACGGCACGGGCAAGACCAAGAAGATCTGCGTCCTGGCCAGCGGCGAGAAGGTCAAGGAGGCCGAGGCGGCCGGGGCCGACTACGCCGGCGGCGAGGAACTGATCGAGAAGATCGCCGGCGGTTGGATCGATTTCGACATCGTCATCGCTACCCCCGACATCATGCGCGGCGTCGGCAAGCTCGGCCGGATCCTGGGGACGAAGGGCCTCATGCCCAACCCCAAGTCGGGCACGGTGACCTTCGACATCAAGAAGGCCGTCGAGGAGACGAAGGCCGGCAAGGTGGAGTTCCGCCTCGACAAGACGAGCATCATCCACTCCACCATCGGCAAGGTCTCGTTCCCCGAGGCCAAGCTCGTCGAGAACATCATGACCTTCATCGGGGCCGTCGTCCACGCCAAGCCGGCCTCGGCCAAGGGCAAGTTCGTCCGGACGATGTTCCTGAGCTCGACCATGGGCCCGTCCTTCAAGCTCACCGAAGACATTCTCGAGAAATAGGAGTCCCCGACATGAAACGCGACCAGAAAGAAGTCCGGATCAAGGACCTCGCCGACATCTTCGCCCCGAACGGGACCTTCTACCTCTTCGACTACAATAAGATGAGCGTCGCCCAGGCCACGGCCCTCCGGCGCACGCTCCGCAAGAACGGCGCGGCCCTCAAGGTCGTCAAGAACCGCCTCGCCCTCCGGGCGCTCCAGACGGAGTTGCCGGGGGACCTCAAGGCGGCCTTCCGCAAGCCCACGGCCGTCGCTTACACCGCGGGCGACCCGATCCTCGTGGCCAAGACCCTCAAGGACTTTGCCGTCCAGAACAAGGTCCTGGTCATGAAGGGCGGTGTCGTCCAGGGCCGGGCGTTCGCCCCCGAGCGGTTCGACGAAATCACGAAGCTCGGGTCGCGCGAGGCGCTGCTGGGCAAGATCGGAGCCCTGATGGCCTCGCCCCTGAGCACGCTGTTAAGGACGCTCCGGGCCCCCCTGGCGAGTTGGGGCAGCCTGCTGAGTCAACTCAAGGATAAAAAACCGCAATCGGAATGATCGATACGAAAAACGGAAAGGAGATCCCAAACGTGTCAAAACTCACCAAGGAAGAATTTTTTGCCCACCTGGACAGCCTGACGGTCCTCGATCTCGCGGACTACATCAAGGAATTTGAGACCCGGTACGGCATCAGCGCCGCCGCGGCGATGCCCATGGCCGCCGCCGCGCCCGCCGCCGCCGAAGCTAAGGCCGAAGAGGTCAAGACGGAGTTCACGCTCGTCCTGAAGGCCGCCGGTGACAGGAAGATCAACGTCATCAAGACCGTCCGCGAAATCACCAACCTCGGGCTGAAGGAAGCCAAGGACCTGGTGGACGGCGCGCCCAAGCCGGTCAAGGAAGGCCTATCCAAGGCGGACGCCGAAGCGCTGAAGAAGAAATTCGAAGAGGTCGGAGCCACCGTCGAGCTGCAGTGAGGCTCCCGCCCGCCTTCGGCCCTTGCCCCGGAGCGATGTCCATTGAGGGGGACCGTGTCCCGGCGACCCGCGTCGCGAATCCAGCGGGGGGTGGTCCGTCGAGTCCCGGACTCGTCCGACCCGCCCCATAGAGAGCGTCCATGATCAAAGAATCCGAAAATATCTATCTGGAACGGTTGGATTACTCGAAGATCAAAACCGTGTTTCCCATGCCCGACATGCTGGCCATCCAGCGGGGCTCCTACGCGGAGTTCCTCCAGATGGAGCTCCTGCCCGAGGAGCGCCAGGACACCGGACTCCAGGCCGCCTTCAAGGATGTCTTTCCCATCTCCGACTTCAAGGAGACCACCCAGCTCGACTTCATCAGCTACGCCATCGGCAACTGGGAATGCAAGTGCGGACGGCTGAAGGGCGTGGAGAACTCCCGGGCGAAGTGCAACGGTTGCGGGACCCTGCTCCCGGCCGACGCCGAGCTCACGGAGAAGGAAGTCTGCCCCTACTGCAACGCCGCCCGGAAGATCGAGGTGCCCCAGTGCGACCACTGCGGCGACCGGGTCGGGCTCAAGATGAAGTTCAGCCCGAACGAATGCCTCCAGAAGGGCTACACCTACTCCGTCCCGCTCCGCCTCAAGGTCCGGCTCATCTCGTGGGAAAAGGACGCTATCACGAAAGCCAAGCGGTTGAAGCACATCAAGGAGCAAGAGGTCTATTTCGGCGACATCCCCCTCATGACCGACAAGGGGACGTTCATCTTCAACGGGATCGAGCGGGTCGTCGTCAGCCAGCTCCAGCGCTCGCCCGGCGTGTTTTTCCGGCAGGCCGAGGCCAAGGGCTACTACATCGCCAAGATCATCCCCTACCGGGGTGCCTGGGTGGAGTTCGAGTACGACGCCAAGAACAATCTCTACGTCCGCCTCGACCGGAAGAAGAAGTTCCTGGCCACGGTCTTCCTCCGGGCCCTGGGCTACGGCTCCGACGAGGATATCCTCCCGCTCTTCCAAAAGGTGGTCAAGGTCACGCCGGAGAACGGCAAGCTGACCTGGGACGTGACCGACGCCCTCCTCGGCCGGACGCTGGCCGAGGACATCGAGGACCCCAAGGGCAAGACCGTCTTTTTCCATGCCAAGAAGAAGATCACGCCCGAGGTCCTGGCGAAGATCAAGGAGCTCGGGCTGGCCCGGGTGGCCGTCGACCGCAAGGACCTCCAGAGCGCCTACGCGGTGGCCGGCCTCAAGGGCAAGGTCAAGCCCCTCGAGGAGATCGGCGACACGGCCCTCGACCTCCTCATCGGCAAGGCCGAGCCGTTCGAGGTCTTCTTCCCGACCGAGGACGACGCCGGGATGATCGTGGTCAACACCCTGAAGAAGGACCTCCGCAAGGACACCAACCAGGCCCTGGCGGAGATCTACCGCAAGCTCCGCCCCGGCGAGCCCCACACGATGGATAGCGCCCACAACCTCTTCCGCAACCTGTTCTTCAACCCCCAGAAGTACAACTTCAGCCGCATCGGCCGGTTGAAGATGAACATCAAGCTCGGGCTGAACACCTCGCTCGAGGACAAGACCCTCGCCCCGCACGACTACGTCCAGGTCCTGCAGTACCTCTTCCGGCTCCGCCGCGGGGATGGGACCGTGGACGACATCGACCATCTCGGCAACCGCCGGGTGCGGTCGGTCGGCGAGCTCGTCGAGAACGCCTTCCGCATCGGCCTCACCCGCATGGAGCGGACGATCAAGGAGAAGATGACGATCACGGCCGACCTGGCCTCGGCCATGCCCCAGGACCTGATCAACTCCAAGCCGGTCATCGCCGCCCTCAAGGAGTTCTTCGGCAGCTCCCAGCTCTCCCAGTTCATGGACCAGATCAACGGCCTGGCCGAAGTCACCCACAAGCGGCGCTTGAGCGCCCTCGGCCCCGGCGGCCTGAGCCGCGAGCGGGCCGGGTTCGAAGTCCGCGACATCCAGGCCTCCCATTACGGCCGGCTCTGCCCGGTCGAGACGCCGGAAGGTCCGAACATCGGCCTGATCTCCTCGCTCAGCAGCTACGCCCGAGTGAACTCCTTCGGCTTCATCGAAACCCCCTACCGCAAGGTCGAGAACAGCCGGATCATCGACTACGTCAAGATCCTCCACCCCGGCGACGCCGAATACCGGGTGGGCGACATCGTCGAGAAGGACGCGTACCTCAAGGAGGTCGAGTCCCTGAAGCGCAAGAAGGCCCGCCACCAGCCGCTGGCCGAACCCTACTGCTTTTACCTGACCGCCTGGGAGGAGGAAAAGTACATCATCGCCCAGGCCAACGCCCGGACGGACGACGAAGGGCACTTCCTCGACAACCTGGTCAGCGTCCGCCAGAGCGGGAACTTCAAGATCCTGCCCAAGGAGCAGGTCCATTACATCGACGTCTCGCCGAAGCAGCTCGTCTCCCTCTCCGCCGCCTTGGTGCCCTTCCTCGAGCACGACGACGCCAACCGCGCCCTGATGGGCTCCAACATGCAGCGCCAGGCCGTGCCGCTCCTCAGCCCCGAGGCCCCGCGGATCGGGACGGGCATCGAGCACCTCGTGGCCGTGGGGTCGGGCGACGTCGTCGTGGCCAAGCGGTCGGGCACGGTCGAGTTCGTCGACGCCGAGCGCATCCTCATCCGGACCGACGAGCGGGACAACGCCAAGGATTACGAGGTTGGGACCGATCTCTACCTCCTGACCAAGTTCCTCCGGACGAACCAGAACACCTGCCTCACCCAGCGGCCCATCGTCCGCCGGGGCAACCACGTCAAGGCCGGCCAGGTCCTGGCCGACAGCTCGTGCTCGGACCGCGGGGAGCTCTCGCTCGGCCGGAACGTGCTCTGCGCCTTCATGCCCTGGCGCGGCTACAACTTCGAGGACGCGATCATCGTCAGCGAGAAGCTGATCAAGAAGGACATCTTCACCTCGCTCCACATCGTCGAGGAGACGATCGAGGCCCGCGACACGAAGCTCGGGCCCGAGGAGATCACCCGGGACATCCCCAACGTCCCCGAGGCCGTCCTGCGGAACTTGGACGAGAACGGGGTCGTCCGGATCGGCGCCCAGGTCAAGTCGGGCGACGTCCTGGTCGGCAAGGTCGCGCCCAAGGGCGAGACCCAGCTCTCCCCGGAGGAGAAGCTCCTGAAGGCGATCTTCGGCGAGAAGGCCCTGGATGTCAAGGACGCTTCGCTCTACTGCTCGCCCGGCGTCGAAGGCACGATCATCGACGTCCGCATCTTCTCCCGCCGCGGCACCGAGAAGGGCATCCGGGCCAAGCTCATCGAGAAGGACGAGATCGGCCGCCTGAAGCGTAACCTCGACGACGAGATCTCGATCCTCGAGGGCGAGCGGGCGCGCAAGATCAGGGCCCTCCTCAAGGGCGCCGTCTCCGAGAAGGACCAGAAAATCTCCGACCTGTCCCTGACCAAGGGCCAGAAGCTGACGGACAAGGGCCTGGACGAGCTCGACCCCGACGACCTCGGCAAGCTGAAGGTCGAGGCCGAGCCCGAACGCGACGAGCGGATCAAGGACATCGAGAAAAAGGCCAAGCGCCAGATCGAGGCGCTCCGGGCCATCTTCAAGGACAAGGTGGAAGGCCTGAAGAAGGGCGACGAGCTCGCCCCGGGCGTCATCCAGGCCATCAAGGTCTTCATCGCCATGAAGCGCAAGCTGTCGGTGGGCGACAAGGTCTCCGGCCGCCACGGCAACAAGGGCATCGTCGCCCGGATCGTGGCCGAGGAGGACATGCCCCGGCTCCCCGACGGGACCCCGGTCGAGATCGTGCTCAACCCCCTGGGCGTCCCCTCCCGCATGAACGTCGGCCAGATCCTGGAGACCCACGCCGGCTGGGCGGCCCACACCCTCGACCTGTGGATCTCGACCCCGGTCTTCGATGGGTGCTCGGAGCGCGAGGTCAAGGACCTGCTCAAGCGGGCCGGCCTCCCCGAGAGCGGCAAGACGCCCCTCTTCGACGGCATCACCGGCGAGTTCCTCGACCAGGAGGTCACGGTCGGCAACATCTACATGATGAAGCTCTACCACCTGGTCGACGACAAGATCCACGCCCGGTCCACGGGCCCGTACTCCCTGATCACCCAGCAACCCCTCGGCGGGAAGGCCCAGTTCGGCGGCCAGCGGTTCGGGGAGATGGAGGTCTGGGCCCTCGAGGCCTACGGCGCAGCCTACACCCTCCAGGAGCTCCTGACGGTCAAGTCCGACGACGTCGAAGGCCGGGCCAAGATCTACGAGGCCATCGTCAAGGGCGACCTGGAGTTCACGCCGGGCCTGCCGGAATCGGTGAACGTCCTCATCCGGGAGCTGCAGAGTCTCTGCCTGAACGTCGAACTCGAGAAGGCCGACAAGGACGAGGTCCTGCCCTGGGGCATCGCCGCGCCCAAACCGGTCAAAGGAGAACTGTGATGGAACTCAGACAGCCCCTGGTCGGCGGCAAGCCGAAGATGGAATTCGACCGGGTCCGGATCAGCATCGCCTCGCCCGACAAGATCAAGAGTTGGTCCTGGGGCGAGGTGACGAAGCCCGAGACGATCAACTACCGGACGTTCAAGCCCGAGAAGGACGGCCTTTTCTGCGCCAAGATCTTCGGGCCCATCAACGACTACGAGTGCCTCTGCGGCAAATACAAGCGGATGAAGTACCGCGGCATCATCTGCGAGCGCTGCGGGGTCGAAGTCACGAAGTCCAAGGTCCGCCGGGAGCGGATGGGCCACATCCATCTCGCCTCCCCGGTGGCCCACATCTGGTTCTTCAAGAGCCCCCCGAGCCGGATCGGGCTGATCCTCGACCTCTCGATCAAGGACCTGGAGAAGGTCCTGTACTTCGAGTCCTACCTCGTCCTCAACGCCCACGACACGCCCCTCAAGGAAAAGCAGCTCCTCAACGAGGAGGAATACAAGGAAGCCCGCGAGAAATACGCGGACAAGTTCGAGGCGTCGATCGGGGCCGAGGCGATCAAGGTCCTCCTCGCGCGGATCGACATTAAGAAGGACGCCGACCGCCTCCGGAAGGCCATGAAGAAGGAGACGTCCCAGCAGCGGCGGCTCCGCTACGCCAAGCGCCTCCGGGTCTTCAAGGCCCTCAAGAAGTCCGGCAACCGGCCGGAATGGATGATCCTGGACGTGGTGCCGGTCATCCCGCCCGACCTGCGGCCCCTGGTCCGACTCGACGGCGGCCGGTTCGCGACGTCCGACCTCAACGACCTCTACCGCCGGGTCATCAACCGCAACAACCGGCTGAAGAAGCTCATCGAGCTCCGGGCGCCCGAGCTCATCATCCGCAACGAGAAGCGGATGCTCCAGGAGGCCGTGGACGCCTTGTTCGACAACGGCAAGCGCGGCCGGGTCCACCTCGGCGCGAACCGCCGCCCGCTCAAGTCGCTGAGCGAGTCGCTCCGGGGCAAGCAGGGCCGCTTCCGCCAAAACCTCCTCGGCAAGCGCGTCGATTACTCGGGCCGGTCGGTCATCGTCGTCGGCCCCGAGCTCAAGCTCAACCAGTGCGGCCTGCCGAAGAAGATGGCCCTCGAGCTGTTCAAACCCTTCATTTTCCACAAGCTGGAGAAGGAAGGGCTCGTCCCGAGCGTCAAGGTTGCCCGCGAGTGGCACGAGCAGGAGCGGCCCGAGGTCTGGGACTACCTCGAAGAGGTGGTCCGCGAGCACCCGATCCTCCTCAACCGCGCCCCGACGCTCCACCGGCTGGGGATCCAGGCCTTCGATCCCATTCTCATCGAGGGCAAGGCCATCCAGATCCATCCGCTCGTCTGCGCGGCGTTCAACGCCGACTTCGACGGCGACCAGATGGCCGTCCACATCCCCCTGTCCGTCGAGGCCCAGATCGAGGCCTCGACCCTGATGCTGTCCACGAACAACATCCTCTCGCCGGCCCACGGCCGGCCGCTGACCATCCCCAGCCAGGACATGATCCTCGGCTGCTACTACTGCACCCTGGCCAAGAAGGGCCGGAAGGGCGAGGGCCGCATCTTCGGGTCTCCCGAGGAAGCCCTGCTCGCCTTCGAGAACAAGGCGATCAACCTCCAGGCCCTGATCAAGATGCGCTACGAGGGCCCGTTCATGAACCTGGCCGCCTACTACGACGACCAGGCGGTCCTGAGCTGCCCCACCGTCGCCGTCAAGCGCGAGCTCATCGAAACGACGGCCGGCCGGATCGTCTTCAACAACGCCCTGCCGAAGGGCATGCCCTTCCTCAACGGCACGTTCAAGAAGAAGGGCGTCGAGAGCCTGATCAGCTACATCTATCTGCGGTCCGGCCTCGGCCTGACGGTCGAGACGCTCGACAAACTCAAGGAGCTGGGCTTCCTCCAGGCCACGCAGGCCGGGTTCTCCCTGGGCATCGACGACTTCGTCATCCCCCGGGAAAAGGCCGAGCTCGTCGACAAGGCCTTCAAGGAAGTCCAGGAGATCGAGAAGCTCTACACGGACGGGACCGTGTCCGCCCGCGAGCGGTTCAACCGGGTCATCGAGATCTGGAGCTCGGTCACGGACAAGGTCTCCGCGGCCATGATCGCCGAGATGAAGCGGATCAGCCTCGAGAGTCCCGAGCTCAACCCCCTGTTCGTCATGTCCGAATCGGGCTCGCGGGGCAACAAGCAGCAGATCCGCCAGCTGGCCGGGATGCGCGGCCTGATGTCCAAGCCCTCGGGCGAGATCCTGGAAACGCCGATCGTGGCCAATCTCCGGGAGGGCCTGAACGTCATCCAGTACTTCATCTCGACCCACGGCGCCCGCAAGGGGCTGGCCGACACCGCCCTGAAGACGGCCAACTCCGGCTACTTGACCCGCAAGCTCGTCGACGTGGCCCAGGAGGTCATCATCGAGGAGCGCGACTGCGGGACGCTCAAGGGCATCAACGTCTCGGCCATCGTCGAGAACGGCGAGATCATCGAGCCGTTCATTGACCGCGTGGTCGGCCGGTTCTCCCTGGAAAAGATCCACCACCCCGACACGAACAAGGTCATTGTCGACATGAACCAGGAGATCACGGACGTGATCGCCACGGAGCTCCAGAACGTCGGTATCGAGAAGGTCAAGATCCGCTCGGTCCTGACCTGCGAGGCCAAGCGCGGCGTCTGCCAGCTCTGCTATGGCCGGAACTTGGCCAGCGGCTACCTCGTCGAGCTCGGCGAGGCGGTGGGCATCGTCGCCGCCCAGTCCATCGGCGAGCCCGGCACCCAGCTCACGATGCGGACCTTCCACGTCGGCGGCATCGCCATGAGCGAGAAGGAGCAGTCCAAGCTCGAGGCCAAGAACGACGGCCTCATCCGGTTCAACAACATCAAGACCGTCATCGGACGGGAGAAGACCCACGTCGTCGTCAACCGGACGGCCAACATCGCCGTCATAGACCACCGCGGCCGCGAGGTCGAGCACTACCAGGTCCCCTACGGCGCCAAGATCCTCCTCAAGGACGGCGACGCGGTGAAGGCCCGTCAGGTCTTCGCCGAATGGGACCCGTTCAACACTTTCATTCTCACGGAGGAGGTCGGGAAGGTCCATTTCCACGACGTCGTCCCCAAGGTGACGATGGAAGAGGTCCAGGACGACATCACCGGCCTGATGAGCCCGGTCATCATCGAACCCAAGGACGAGAAGCTCCAGCCCCGGATCGAGATTATTGACCTGCACAAGAAGGCCACGGCCGGGAAGTCGGGCAAGGAGGCGCCGCTCGTCCTCAAGAAGTACTACCTGCCCTCGGGGGCCAACCTCGAGGTCAAGGAAGGGGACATGGTCGAGGCCGGCCAGATCCTGGCCAAGATCCCCCGCGAAGTCGCCCGGACCAAGGACATCACGGGCGGTCTGCCCCGCGCCGAGGAGCTCTTCGAGGCGCGCCGGCCCAAGACCGCGTCCGTCATCTCGGAAATCGACGGCCTGGTCCAGTTCGGGGGCCTGGTCCGCGGCTACCGGAAGCTCGCCGTGCGCAGCGACCGGGGCGTCGAGAAGGAATACATGATCCCCAAGGGGGCCCACATCAGCGTCGGCGAGGGCGAGCGCGTCCGGGCCGGCACGCCCCTGATGGACGGTCCGGTCAACCCCCACGACATCCTCAAGGTCCTGGGGGAGAAGGAGCTGGCCGAATACCTGCTCCGCGAGATCCAGGAGGTCTACCGCCTCCAGGGCGTCACGATCAACGACAAGCACATCGAGACGATCATCCGCCAGATGCTCCGCTGGGTCAAGGTCGAGGAGGTCGGCGACACCGAGTTCCTCGTGGACGAGCAGGTCGACAAGTTCGTCTTCCAGGAGGAGAACCTGAAGGCGACCAAAAAGGGCGGAAAGCCGGCCAAGGCCCGGCCGCTCCTCCTCGGGATCACCAAGAGCGCCCTGAGCACGGACAGCTTCATCTCGGCCGCCTCCTTCCAGGAGACGACCCGGATCCTGACCGAAGCCGCGATCTACGGCAAGGTGGACCACCTCCGGAGCCTCAAGGAAAACATCATCATGGGCCGCCTGATCCCGGCCGGCACGGGCTACAAATTCTACCACGACGTGGAGCTCAAGGACGACCGGGAGGCGGAGGCCGAGAAACCGGCCGCGGAAGCCCCGCTCGAAAGCTGATTTTTCGCTTTTGCGAACGATATTTTCTTGACATGGACCGGGGAGTTTGCTAAACTCCCGATATTCGTTCCGAAAGATTTGTCTGTTCGGAGTGAGTATAAACCTATATTTTTTGTGAAGGAGCAGGTTTCTTGCCAACCGTCAACCAATTGATCCGAAAAGGCCGGATTCCCAAGAAATACAAGAGCAAATCGCCGGCGTTGGACGACTGCCCGCAGCGCCGCGGCGTATGCACCCGGGTGTTCACGACCACGCCCAAGAAGCCGAACTCCGCCCTTCGCAAGGTGGCTCGGATCCGCCTGACGAACAACATCGAAGTCACGGGCTATATCCCGGGCGTCGGCCACAATCTCCAGGAGCACTCGATCGTCCTCGTCCGCGGGGGCCGGGTAAAGGACCTTCCGGGCGTCCGCTACCACATCGTCCGCGGGACGCTCGACTCCGAGGGCGTCGTCAGCCGCAACCAGAGCCGGTCCAAGTACGGCGCCAAGAAACCCAAGGAGAAGAAGGTCGCCTCGTAACGACGACAGGAGCCTCCGATGCCAAGACGCGGAATCATCAAGAAAAAGAAGCTGCCGGGTGACCAGAAGTACAACAGCACCCTGATCACGAAGTTCATCAACACCTTCATGAAGGAGGGCAAGCGGAGCACTGCCGAGCGGACCATCTACGCCACTCTCGAGAACCTGAAGGTCAAGGCGAAGGAAGACCCCCTGAAGGTCTTCGAGAAGGCGCTCGACAACGTCCGGCCGATGCTCGAGACGAAGTCCCGCCGGGTGGGCGGCGCGACCTACCAGGTCCCGATCGAAGTCGAGCAGACCCGCTCGATCTCCGTGGGGATCCGGTGGCTGATCAAGTACGCCACGGGGCGGGGCGGCAAGAGCATGATCGACAAGCTGACCGCCGAGATCCTCGACGCCCTGGGCAACAAGGGCGGCGCGGTGAAGAAGCGCGAAGATACCCATAAAATGGCGGAGGCCAACCGGGCCTTCGCTCATTATCGATGGTGATCTTATAAATGGTAGTCTCCCAGGCGAACGGCGAGAGGGAACACATCGTGCCGATGGAGCGACGACTTGACGCGACCTTATCCGATCGAACGAGTCAGGAACATCGGCATCCTGGCCCACATCGACGCCGGGAAGACCACCACGACGGAGCGGATCCTCTTTACCACCGGTATCACCTACAAAATGGGCGAGGTGGACGAGGGGACGGCCGTCATGGATTGGATGGCTCAAGAGCAGGAACGTGGGATAACGATCACCTCGGCCGCCACCACCTGTTACTGGAACAACCATCGAATCAACATCATCGACACGCCCGGACACGTTGATTTCACCGCCGAAGTCGAGCGGTCGCTGCGGGTCCTGGACGGGGCGGTGGTGCTCCTATGTGGAGTCGGTGGAGTCGAGCCTCAATCCGAGACTGTTTGGCGGCAGGCGGACAAGTACCGGGTTCCGCGGATCGTGTTCATCAACAAGATGGACCGCGTCGGCGTAGACCCGGAGCGGGCCTTCGAGCAATTGCGCTCGCGGCTCGCGGCCACCCCCCTTGCCATCCAGATACCCTTGGGTCGTGAAGAGAATTTTCGAGGAATTGTCGATCTGGTGAACATGAAAGCGTATGACTGGGGCACGGACCTCGTCGGGGGCGACGTCGCGGTGAGCGACGTTCCCGCCGAGCTCGAGGCCGACGTCCGCCGGAAGCGGACCGAGATGCTCGAGCAGCTGAGCGATGCCGACGAGCGCATCATGGAGATGTATCTCGAAGGCCGCGACGTGCCGGCCGAGGACGTCCGGCGGGCGGTCCGCAAGGCGACGATCGCCGGCGGGATCGTGCCCGTGCTCTACGGCGCCTCCTTCCGCAACAAGGGAGTCCAGCCGCTCCTCGAGGCCATCATCGACTACCTGCCCGCCCCGACCGACATTCCACCGGTCACCGGCCGCCACCCCCGGACGCACCAGCCCGAGACGCGGGCGGCGTCCGATGACGAGCCCTTTGCGGCCCTGGTCTTCAAGCTCCAAAATGACAGTTTCATGGGGACGCTGGCCTTCTTCCGTGTCTACTCCGGCAAGGCCCACGCCGGGTCGGTCTTCTATAACTCGGTCAAGAACGAGGAGGAGCGGGTGTCGCGCTTCCTCGAGATGCACGCCAACAAGCGGAAAGAGGTCAAGGAGATCTTCGCCGGCGATATCATGGCCATGGGGACGATGAAGAACCTCTCGACCGGCGACACGCTCTGCGCCAAGAACCGGCCCGTCGTTCTGGAATCGATCCAGTTTCCCGAGCCGGTCATCTCGGTCACGGTCGAGCCCAAGTCCCGGGTCGAGCACGGCAAGCTCCAGGCCGCCCTGGCCAAGCTGGGCAAGGAGGACCCGACGATCCGGGTCACGACCGACCCCCAGACCGGCCAAACCCTCGTCTGGGGGATGGGGGAGCTTCACCTCGAGATCCTCATGGACCGGATGAACCGGGAGTTCGGGGTCCAGACGAACCTCGGACGCCCCCAGGTCGCCTACAAGGAGACCTTCCTCAAGGCCGCCGCGGGCGAAGGCAAGTCCCTCCGGCCGCTCGGCGGCAAGAGCCAGTTCGGCCACTGCCGGCTGGCCTTCGAACCCCTGCCCCGGGGCCGGGGTTTCGTCTTCGTCGACGCCCTGAAGCCGGGACAGCTGCCGAAAGAATTCGTCGGGGCGATCGAGGACGGTGTCCGCGAATCGCTCGACTTCGGGACTCTGGCCGGCTTCCCCATGACCGACCTCAAGGCCACCCTGACGGCCGCGAGCTACAGCGAGACCGATTCGACGCCCGTCGCCTTCAAGATCGCGGCGACGCTAGCCTTCAAGGACGCGGCGGCCAAGGCCGTGCCCGTCCTCCTCGAGCCGGTCATGCGCCTCGAGGTCGTCGCCCCGGACGATTACCTGGGCGACATCACCGGGGACCTGAACGCCCGCCGGGGCAAGATCGACGGGATGGACATACGCGGCGGGTCGCGGGTCATCAAGGCCCTCGTCCCCCTGGCCGAGATGTTCGGCTACGCCACGATCCTGCGGACGCTGACCCAGGGCCGGGGCGTGTTTTCGATGGAATTCGCGGCCTACGAGACGACCCCCCTCCAGGTCATGGAGGGCATCATCGCCCGGATCGAGGGGCGTGTCTCTTCGACGAACGGATAACAGGACAAGACCCGCACCGTGCCGAGCACGGGGCTCAGGACGATCAAGGAGGTACGAGGATGGCCAAAGCGAAGTTTGAGCGGACGAAGCCGCACGTGAACGTGGGGACGATCGGGCACATCGACCATGGGAAGACGACGTTGACGTCGGCGATCACGAAGGTGCTGGCCACGAAGGGGCTGGCGGTGGCGAAGAGCTACGACGAGGTGGCGAAGGCGGACGCGAAGATGTTCCGCCGGGACGCGACGAAGATCCTGACGGTGGCGCTGAGCCACGTGGAATACGAGTCGGAGCTCCGGCACTACGCGCACATCGACTGTCCGGGGCACGCGGACTACATCAAGAACATGATTTCGGGCGCGGCCCAGATGGACGGGGCGGTGCTGGTGGTCTCGGCGGCGGACGGGCCGATGCCGCAGACGCGGGAGCACATCCTGCTGGCGCGGCAGGTGAACGTGCCGGCGATCGTGGTGTTCATGAACAAGTGCGACCTGGTGGACGATCCGGAAATTTTGGACCTGGTCGAGCTGGAAGTGCGGGAGCTTTTGTCGAAGTACGGTTTTCCGGGGGACAAGCTGCCGGTGATCCGGGGGTCGGCGACGAAGGCGATAGGGGACCTTAAGGGGGAGGGGGCGAAGCCGATCTGGGATCTGGTGAAGGCGCTGGACGAAGCGATTCCGGAGCCTTTGCGGGAAGTGGACAAGCCGTTCCTGATGAGTGTGGAGGACGTGTTTTCGATCACGGGCCGGGGGACGGTGGTCACGGGCCGGGTGGACCGGGGCGTGGTGAAGGTGGGGGACGAGATCGAGATCGTGGGCTTCGGGGAGACCCGCAAGACGGTGGTGACGGGAGTGGAGATGTTCCGCAAGCTCCTGGACCAGGCGCAGGCGGGGGACAACATCGGGTGCCTGCTGCGGGGGATCGGGAAGACGGACGTGGAGCGGGGCCAGGTGCTGGCGAAGCCGGGATCGATCAAGCCGCACCGGAAGTTCAATGCGACGGTGGTGGCCCTGACGAAGGAAGAGGGAGGGCGGCACACGCCGTTCTTCACGGGATACCGGCCGCAGTTCTATTTCCGGACGACGGACGTGACGGGGAACGCGAAGCTGCCGGACGGGGTGGAGATGGTGATGCCGGGGGACAACGTGAACCTGGAGATCTCGCTGATCACGGACGTGGCGATGGAGAAAGGGCTGCGGTTCGCGATCCGGGAGGGCGGGCGCACGGTCGGCGCCGGCACGGTCACCGAGATTTTGGAATAAGCGCGGAAACGTGCGGGACCGAGAGAGGAGAGCGCATGCGGCAGCGAGCCCGAGGGGCTTGGGGAACTCGCGGAATGTCGGCGAGATTGCCACGGCGGGACACCGCCGCGCGGCCCGCTCCGGCGCCGGACGCCGAGACATCATCTGACCAGAAAGGACCGAGGACCAACCCATGGAAAAAATCAGAATCCGTTTGAAATCGTTCGACCACCGGCTGCTCGACCAGTCCGTGAAGGACATCGTCGTGAAGGCCAAACGGACCGGGGCCAGCATCGCGGGGCCGATCCCCCTGCCGACGCGGATCCACCGCTTTTGCGTGCTGACCTCGCCCCACGTGGACAAGAAGGCGCGCGAGCACTTCGAGATGCGCGTCCACAAGCGGCTGATCGACATCAGCGAATACAACAACGAGACCATCGAAGAGCTCCAGAAGCTCGACCTGCCCGCGGGCATCGATGTCGAGATCCAGGCCTTCGGAGCGGGAGAGTAAGCCATGCTTCCGGGTTTGATCGGCAAGAAGATCGGCATGACCCAGGGCTTCGACACGGCCGGGAACGCCGTCCCGCTGACCGTCCTCCAGGCCGGGCCATGCACCGTGATCCAGAAGAAAAGCAAGGACAAGGACGGCTACGAGGCCCTCCAGGTCGGGTTCGTGGAAACGAAGCCCGTGCGCAAGGCCCGCAAGTCCCAGACCGGTCATTTCCAGAAGTCGGGCTCGCCCGTGACCCGGGTCCTTCGCGAGTTCCGGACGAGCGGCGCGGGCGAGGTCAAGGAAGGCGACCAGTTCTTCGTCGACATCTTCACGGTCGGCGAGAAGGTCCACGTCATCGGGACGAGCAAGGGCAAGGGCTTCCAGGGCGTCGTCAAGCGCCACCATTTCCGGGGCGGCGCGGAATCCCACGGCTCGATGTTCCACCGGGCCCCGGGTTCGATCGGCGCCTCGTCCTATCCCTCCCGCGTCGTCCGCGGCCTGCGGATGGGCGGCCGGATGGGCGGCGACCGGGTGACCGTCCGGAACCTGACCGTGTTCCAGGCGGACAAGGACAACAACCTCCTCGTCGTGGTCGGGGCCGTCCCCGGGCCCAACGGGGGCTACGTCCTGATCGAGAAGGCCTGAGAGAAGGGACGATCATGCACAAAGCGCAAGTTTTGGACAAACGCGGGAACGTCACGTCGGAGATCGAGCTCCCCGACGCGGTGTTCTCTTATCCCGTCAAGCCGCACCTCCTCTACGAGGCGGCCATCAACTTCGAGGCCAACCAGCGCCGCGGCACGGCCACGACGAAGACCCGGGCCGAGGTGAGCGGCAGCAACCGGAAGCCCTGGCGGCAGAAAGGCACGGGCCGGGCCCGGGCCGGCGCCGCCCGGTCCCCCCTGTGGCGGCACGGCGGCACGACCTTCGGTCCCCGGCCGAAAGACTACTCCTACGATCTGCCGAACGCGGTCCGCCGCAACGCCCTCAAGTCCGCCCTGGCGGCCAAGAAGGCGGACGGCCAGATCCTCATCCTCGAGGACCTGCGCCTCCCGGCGGCCAAGACCAAGGAAGCGGTTGCGATCCTCAAGGCCCTGAAGGTTGACTCCGCCCTCGTCGTCGACGGGCGGGACAACGCCGCCCTGTTCACCGCCGTCCGCAACATTCCCAAGGTCAAGGCGGTCGACTGGCAGCGGGTGAACACCCACGACGTCCTCAACCACAAGTGGCTCGTCGTCAGCGCTCAGGCCTTCGCCGCCTGGATGGAGAAATTGAAGTGACCAAGGACCCCTATCGGATCATCCTCCGGCCCGTGATCACCGAGAAGAGCACGTTCCTGAGGGACAAGAACAAGGAAGTCTGTTTCGAAGTGGCCCTCCACGCCAACAAGACCGAGATCAAAAAAGCCGTCGAGCACCTCTTCAAGGTCAAGGTCGAAGAGGTCCGGACGCAGATCAAGCAGGGCAAGGAGCGCCGCGTGGGCCGCAGCTCCGGGATGACCAAGACCTGGAAAAAGGCCGTCGTCCGGCTCAAGGACGGCGAGAAAATGATCGAATATTTCGAGGCGGTTTAACATGGGCATCAAAACCTACCGACCCCGCACCGCGGGCCTGCGCCACCGCACCGGCCTGACCTACGAGGAGCTGACCACGGACCGGCCCCACAAGGCGCTCGTGACCCGCCTCCCCAAGTTCGGGGGGCGCAACAACAAGGGCCACCTCTCCATCCGCAACCGGGGCGGCGGTTTCAAGAAGATGTACCGCCTGATCGACTTCCGGCGCGATAAACTGGACATCCCGGGCGTCATCGAGACGCTCGAGTACGATCCGAACCGCTCGGCCTTCATCTCTCTGGTCAAATACGCGGACGGCGAACGCCGCTACATCCTGACGCCCCTCGAGGTGAAGGTCGGCCAGACGATCGTCTCCTCCGACAAGGTCGTCGACATCGTCCCGGGCAACGCCACCCTCCTCCGGAACATCCCCCCCGGCACGGTCATCCACAACGTCGAGCTCCAGAAGAACAAGGGCGGCCAGATCGTCCGGACGGCCGGCGCCGGCGCCCAGATCCTGGCCAAGGAAGGCGCCTACGCCCAGCTCCGCCTGCCCTCGTCCGAGATCCGCAAGGTCCACATGGACTGCCGGGCGACGATCGGCCAGGTCGGCAACCTCGACCACCAGAACATCAGCATCGGCAAGGCCGGCCGGATGCGCTGGTCCGGCTGGAAGCCGCACGTCCGCGGCACGGCCATGAACCCGGTCGACCACCCGCACGGCGGCGGCGAGGGCAAGTCCAAGGGCGGGCGCCATCCGGTGAGCCCCGAGGGCATCCCGACCAAGGGCTACAAGACCCGGTCGAACAAGCGCACCCTCGTTTTCATCGTCAAAAGAAGGAGTAAGTAACCATGGGCAGGTCCCTGAGCAAAGGTCCGTTCGTCGATACCCACCTGCTGGATAAGATCAAGGCGCTGGAGTCCCAGGGCGAAAAACGGAAAGTCATCAAGACCTGGTCCCGACGGTCGACGATCCTTCCCGAGATGGTGGGCTTGACTATCGCCGTCCACAACGGGCGGAAATTCATCCCCGTGTTCGTCACCGAAAACATGGTCGGCCATCGCCTGGGCGAATTCTCGCCGACCCGCACCTTCAGGGGGCACACGTCCAAGGCGGCGAAAGCGATGAAGGTGGCGAAATAACATGGACACGCCAACGTACGTCGCGCACGCGTCCACCCGCCACGTCCGGGTGTCCGCCCAGAAAGGCCGCCTCGTCGCGGACCTGATCCGGGACCGGTTCGTGGGCGAGGCCCTGACGATCCTCCATTTCAACGCCAAGAAGAAAGCCAGCCTGATCGTCGAGAAAACGCTCCGGTCGGCGATCGCCAACGCCCAGCAGAAACTCCCGAACGTCGACGTCGACACGCTCGTCGTGGCCAAAATCCACGTCGACGAGGGCCCGTCCTGGAAACGGATCCGGCCGGCCCCGATGGGCCGGGCGTTCCGG